>Ga0302274_10000487_pt1 | contig 40391 bp, 40 predicted proteins | sample III_Bog_N2_1_FD_198755 | JGI IMG/M metagenome (GOLD analysis project Ga0302274, IMG submission 198755) | Peat permafrost microbial communities from Stordalen Mire near Abisko, Sweden - III_Bog_N2_1 | ecosystem: Environmental > Terrestrial > Soil > Wetlands > Peat | place: Sweden: Abisko...
TAAATCAAAAAAACATTCTCGGTTTGTTAAAAAGATTTAGTGATCTCGAACCCTTCGGAGTATGGTTTTTTCTTTCTAGTTCCATAATTTTTTCCTGCGTCAAAACGTTCGGAAATTTAAGAAGCGAGTCGGCGTAATCATCCCATTCTTTGATCCATAGCCAATTATGTTCTCCGGGACCAATCCACTTTAGTGAAAAATTTCCCTTGAGACGGTCTCCAATTACATAAATCCGTAAATTTCCATGCGCGAGTTGATGGATCATACTCTTTTCGCCTAATACGCGAAAAACACCTTTATCCCATATAGCCGTCGGTCCGGATCCCGGTCGGCCTGAAGGAATAATCCATTCATTAAACATATACTTGCGGTCATGATCATTCGTGCGATCAATTTTTAAAGGCCTGGTTGGATCTAAATTAGGCGGGAACTTTGATGCAAATGAAAGAACTCTTTGTCCAAAAATAGGAAGCCGCCAATCCCAATGGAGCCAACTAGCTAAGTGTTCCTTGATAGCAAATGGGTAATCTCCGAAATGAATATTTTGAGACATAAACACCTCCTAAATTTTGGATAAATTTTGAAGTGAAAGAGGAGTTGTTTGTATACGCTTGTATACCTTAGACAAATGAAAATCAAGTCAGCCGCATATTGTGGAGGGTAGATTGATATGCCCCCATAAGCAGGGGTAAACGGTCTCAAAAAAGACCAAATTATTTTATGGCTTTAAACCGGAGACGCACATAATCAGCAGTCCAATGGCCCCGGGCGTCGCAAAGCTTAGGACGCACTGCTTCTTGCACTTCTTCCAAAAATAACGGCACGTCGGCGGGATCGAGTTCTTCCACATAACTTTTGCGGAAAGTGTGGAGCCAGGCTTTGGCATCTTTCGGCAGGGGAGTGGGACGCTCAAAGAGGTTAATGTATTCGACTTTGAAACCCTGTTTCGTTAACAGGTCACCGTATTCTTCAGCGGTGGGGTAATAGTTCGGCTCCGGAATTTTTTCAAGCAAGCCCCTTTTGGCTAAGGCCGCCCGGCAGGCTTTCTCAAAAGTCTCGATGTTACCCTTGCCGCCCATCTCGGCCACAAAACGGCCTCCGGGTTTCAAGGCTCTATAGACACCCTCGCTGACTTTTTCTTTTTGTTTCATCCAATGAAGAGCGGCATTGCTGAATACTGCGTCGAACTCTTCTGTAAACGATAAAGCCTCGCCATTCATCAGGCGGCCATCAAGACCTAAATTTTTAGCCGATTGAATAAAGTCAGGACTGGCATCCGCGCCCACTATTGAACAGCCGAGATCAGCCAGTTTTTTGGTAAGAACACCATCGCCACAGCCTAGGTCCAGAATGTGCTCGCCGGGCTGGGGTGCCAGCAAATCCATTACACCCATTCCCAGGTCGGTCACAAACCTGGCGTTCTGTTCATAATCTTTTGAATTCCAGGTTTGTAGAGCCATGGGCCTCCCCAAAAGCTAGTTAGAATCCGGCGACGTAAGGCAGTTTTTGGGCGACAGCTGCGGTTTTATCAGCATTACCGAGCAAAAGCCTGGTTGAATCCCAGGTGCCGTTCACCAAAGCGTTCCGTTTGGATTCATGAATCTCGAAATTCAAATGTTCTTTTCCTTCGGTAAACAAAACCTTTTTGTCCAAATCCAAAGTGAACTTGATTTCGGGATTTGCTTTTACCATAGCCTGAAGTTTTTGCATCTCAACCTGGCTGACGGTCGCTGTCGGAATGCCTAGCATGGTGCAGTTGCCCGCGAAAATCTCGGCGAAAGACTCGCCGATGATGGCCCGGATGCCCCAGCGCATCAGCGATTGGGGAGCGTGTTCCCGGGAAGAGCCGCAGCCAAAATTTTGGTTCACGAAGAGAATATGTGAACCCTGAAACTGAGGCAGGTCAAAGGGATGGCCCTTGGGTTTGCCCTCGGCATCAAAGCGCTCGTCGTAAAAGGGGTATTTACCCATATTGGTAAAAGTAATTTCTTTTAAATAACGGGCGGGAATAATCCGATCCGTATCAATATCATTACCTTCAACCGGTACGGCTTTGCCTTCGATTTGATTGATCTTGCTCATTTCAATACCTCCCGGATATCGGCCACTTTGCCTTCTACCGCCGCCGCGGCCACCATGGCCGGGCTCATCAGCATGGTTCTACCTGTTTTGCTTCCCTGTCGGCCGATGAAATTGCGGTTTGAGGATGATGCTGAAATTTCATTGCCCTGCAGTTTGTCAGGATTCATGGCCAGGCACATGGAACAGCCGGCCTCGCGCCATTCAAACCCCGCCTCGGTGAAAATTTTATCCAGGCCTTCTTTTTCCGCCTGGATTTTTACCTGCTGGGAGCCCGGCACCACAAAGGCCCGGACGCTTTTGGAAACCTGACGGCCTTTCGCGACCTTGGCGGCCTCGCGCAAATCCGAAATGCGGCCATTGGTACAGCTCCCGATAAAGGCCACGTTGATCGGTGTACCCTTGATGGACTGGCCCGGTTTGAGTTCCATGTGCTTATAGGCCATCTCGACGGTTTTGACTTCGTCCGCAGAAAAGGTAGCGACTTCGGGCAATTTGTCATTCACACCCACTGACTGATCGGGAGTGATGCCCCAGGTGACAATCGGCTCAATATCTTCGCCTTTAAAATTCACCACGTCGTCGTACTCGGCATTTTTGTCTGAAGCGATGGATTTCCAATAAGCGACAGCCTTATCCCATTTGTCGACGGCGGGAGAGTACTTGCGGCCTTTCAAGTAATCAAAAGTAGTCTGATCGGGGTTCACATAACCAATGCGGGCGCCGCCCTCGATGGCCATGTTGCAAACCGTCATGCGTTCTTCCATGCTCATGGCGTCAAAAACTTCTCCGCCGTACTCGTAGGCGTAACCAATGCCGCCTTTCACGCCCAGTTTCTGAATGATATAGAGAGTTACGTCTTTAGCGGTGACGCCCGGGTTCAATTTACCAGTTACGTTGATCTGGCGGACTTTTAAAGCATCCATGGCCAGACACTGAGTCGCTAATACGTCGCGAACCTGGGTCGTGCCGATGCCAAAAGCTAAAGTGCCAAAAGCGCCGTGGGTGGAGGTGTGGGAGTCGCCGCAAGCGATAGTCATGCCCGGCTGGGTGAGACCCATTTCGGGGCCGATGATATGCACAATGCCTTGGTTGCCCGACTCGAAGTTGAAAAATTGGACGCCGAATTTTTTGACGTTTTTTTCAATGGCGCCCATCATTTGCTCGGCTTCGCTGTCCTGAAAGGGGCGGGCCTGGCTCTTAGTCGGCACAATATGGTCGACCGTGGCGAAGGTGCGGTTCGGATAGGCCACCTTCAAGCCTTTTTCAGCGATCATGTCAAATGCCTGGGGGCTGGTGACTTCGTGAATCAGGTGAAGCCCAATAAAGAGCTGATATTGGCCTGTGGGCAGTTTATCCACCACATGGGCGTTCCAGACTTTGTCATACAGAGTACCTTTTGACATATTCGACCTCGTAAAAACGGCTCCGCCGTTGTTTGATTTGATTAGGGGAATATAGGCCCGAAAGAGTTATTTGTAAAAGATATAGTTTCTATGGTATTCATAGTTAATAACTATGGAAACCCATCAGATTCGTTATTTCTTAGCGGTGTCCCAAACGGGCCGTTTTACCCAAGCGGCTAAGCAATGTCATGTGTCCCAACCTTCTCTCAGTATTCAGATCGCCAAACTGGAAAGTGAATTGGGCGGACCACTGTTTGAACGCACCAAAAAAGGGGTCACGTTAACCGCAAGAGGAGAAATGTTTTTACCCAGGGCCAACGCGATTTTAGGCGAAATGGAATCAGCGCGAAAAGAAGTGGAAGCTCTTTCAAATCTGTCCATGGGCTCGGTGACACTAGGTTGTCTCCCAACGACAGGCGCGCACGTTTTGCCCCAAATACTCACGACTTTTCGAAAGAGCTATCCTAAAATTTCCGTTCAACTCAAAGAAGAGTCTTCACCGGGGCTGGCCCGTAATTTGGAGCAGGGCGAGGTGGAACTGGCGATTGTGGATGAGGCGGGGCTTAAACCCGCGCTGGAGCATGTGGTCTTATTAAAAGAAGACCTACTTCTGGCATTACCGCCTCATCATGCTCTTTCTCAAAAAAAAAGTTTGACGCTGAAACAGCTGGCCGATGAACCTTTTATTTTGATGAAGTCAGGGCACGGCTTTCGGCAAATTACGATGGATCTTTTTCGCCGGGTAGGACTGACGCCCCATGTGGTATTTGAAAGCGATGGCATTGAAACAGTTCAAGCTTTAGTAGCGGCAGGGTTGGGGTTTAGTGTGGTTCCGCGGATGGTCGCTAAAGTGTCTAAAGTGGTTTATGTGGAGTTAGCCCAGCCGCAAGCTTCCCGCACCCTGTGTCTGGCTTGGCGGAAAAAGTCTAAACTCTCGCCTGCGGCCCAGGTTTTAAGCCGGGTGATTCAAGAAACCTTTAAAACAAATTAATTTGAATCGACAGTATCTTTAAAGATACTTCCTACCCTTTTTGTTTCTACTGTCTATCCACCGGTGTTCTTCCTACTGTAAAGTTAAGTAGATGGTTGAAATTGAAGGGGAGGCTGTTATGAATATCGCTTTATGGGTTTTGCAGGGTTTGTTAGCGTTTGCTTTTGGAATGGCAGGAAACATGAAAGCTTTTTCCTATGAAAAGTTCAAGAAACAGGCTGGGGCTCACGCGCCTTCCAAAAATCTGGCTTTATTCATCGGCTTGTGTGAAATCGCGGGCGCCATTGGGTTAATTATTCCCTGGGCAACAGGAGTGGTTCCGGTACTGACTCCGGTAGCCGCGTCGGCTTTGGCCTTGGTGATGATTTTAGGAGTGGGCTACCATCTTCAACTTAAAGATCCCTTTTCAAAAGCGGTTCCCGCTTTGGTTCTTTTCATTCTGAGCGTCGTGGTCGCGGTCGGCCGGTTTTAAAGGCTAAATTTAAGGTTCTTTCTTTTTTCCGTTGGCGGCGGACTCTTGCCAGAGTTTTTCGACCTGTTGGTAAGCTTCAAGATCGGAAGTCAGTTTTTGAATCAGCCGGGGAAGACTATTGGGGCCGAGAACCAACCGCAAAGGCGGCTCGTCCATTTCCACGGTTTTCAAAATGACTTTGACGCCGGTAGGCGTATCGCCCAATATAAAATTCGTCCGATATTTTTCCATTTCGTCGTGGAGAAGTTGGTATTCGGGCATGATTTGAGCTATCGCGATAGATCGGCTGGAAAAGTCCGTAGCGAACCCATCCGGCTCAATGATAGTGACCTTAATTCCGAACGGTTTTAACTCGCCGGCGAGAGATTCAGAAATCCCCTCCAGCGCGAATTTAGATCCGTTGTAGATTCCCATCGTCGGGATGCCCAGACGTCCGGCCAGGGAAGAGATGTTCAGGATATGTCCCGAACGTTGTTTTCGCAGGATAGGAAGAACGGCACGGGTAACATTTAAAAGGCCGAATACATTGGTTTCAAATTGATCCCGAATTTCCTTGTCGCTGACTTCTTCAATCGATCCGGTTAAGCCATAACCGGCATTGTTGACCAGCACGTCAATCCGTCCAAAAGCTTTGAGGCTTTCTTGAACGGCGTTTTCTATCCCAGCTTTGTGGGTGACATCCAGTGTCAGTGCTTTGGCGGTTTGGGGATATTTTTGTTCTAAGTCTTTGATTTGCTCAATCTTACGAGCAGTGGCGATAACTTGGTCGCCCTGGGCCAGGGCTTGTTCAGCGATCACCCGGCCGAATCCAGTGGAACAACCAGTGATCAGCCAAACCCGGGAAGTTCTTTGAGTCATTAGGAATCTCCGATAACTTTTATTTTATTCAGAAAACTTAGTATGGGGCTGCGGGCAGCTCAAATACAGAGAGGTATGAAAAATTTAAAACTGGTTGTGTTAATCTTTTCCGTCATTAACTTGGTTATTACTTGAAAGTCCTAAAATGAATTCAAAATATAAAAATCATCTTATTATTCTGATCTTAGGGGCACTCACCACCATCAGTCCCTTTTCGATTGATATGTACTTGCCGGCTTTTCAAAATATCGCGGATCACCTGGGCAGCACTACGGCTCAAGTTTCACTCTCGCTTTCCAGTTACTTTGTGGGGTTGGCGCTGGGACAGGTTTTTTACGGACCTTTCTTAGACCGGTTTGGGCGCAAAAAACCGATTTACTTTGGATTGGTGCTTTATGTTTTGGCTTCGTTTTTTTGTTTGCTATCAACCGGCGTGAATGGGTTGATCATGGCGAGGTTCTTTCAGGCTCTTGGCGGATGCGCGGCTTCGGTGGGTTCGACCGCCATGGTTCGGGATTTTTTTTCACCCGAAGAAGGTGCCAAGGTTTTTTCGAAACTCATGCTGATTTTGAGTGTATCGCCGCTTTTCGCTCCCACAGTGGGGGGATGGATTGTCAGCCAATGGGGATGGCACGCCATTTTTTTGGTTTTGGCGGTGGTTACATCTTTATTTCTGGTGATAGTTTTCTTTTGGCTTCCTGAAGGCCACCATCCGGATCCTACGGTTTCACTTAAACTGGGGCCGATTTTAAAAATATTCGCGTTTATTTTTAAAGACCCTCGGTTTTTCGCTTTCGCGGTATCGGGCGCTTTTTCTTTCGCCGGTCTTTTTACTTATTTGGCGGGTGCCCCCTCCATCTTTTTTAGAACCTTTCACCTCAGCACGAAAACATTCGGACTTATCTTCGCTTTTCTTTCACTGGGTATGATCGGCGGAGGACAAGTTAATATTTTTTTGATGAAGTATTTTTCATCCGAGCAGATCTACAAAACTGCATTGAGAGGTCAGATGTTGGTGGCTTTCATTTTTGCGGTCGGAGCGGCGATGAACTGGTATGGCCTTTCTGCGCACATTTTGATTTTGTTTATTTACATTGCTTGCGTGGGACTGACCTATCCCAACGCGGCGGCCTTGGCGCTTGTGCGATTCCATAAAAACGCGGGAAGCGCCGCAGCGCTCTTGGGAACCATTCAAATGGGTGTGGGGGCTCTAGCTTCGGCGGCCTTTGGATTACTCAAGTTTCAACCCAGCCTCTCAGTGGCTGTGGTTTTTGTCCTGACGTCGCTTTTGGGGTTATCCATTTTTCAGCTATCCGTCGGGAAAGCGGATTTGCCCGCTAATGAAAAAGAGCCAAGCCGAGAGAAGCTATTTGAGGATTAAATCCGTTTTTAAAAAATGGCGGAGAGGGAGGGATTCGAACCCCCGTTACGATTGCTCGTAAATCTGATTTCGAGTCAGACGCATTCGACCACTCTGCCACCTCTCCGGGAGGTTGTTGTTAGCTAAAATGGGTTAAGTGGAGGGGTATTCTAGAAGAACTCCTGCTTCTCCGACAAGCAAAGACCGAAGTTATTTAAATCCTCGGTTATTTATGAGAAATTAAGGGAATGAAAAGAACCTCTATCGCTCACCTTCGCCGGGAATATCAAAGCGAAGTCTTACTTGAAAAAAAAGTACCCCATGATCCTTTCAAATTATTTCAGTATTGGTTTACAGAAGCTCTTAAATCCAAAGTTTTTGATGCCAATGCTTTCGCTTTAGCCACCCTATCCCGAAAGGGAATACCCTCTAATCGCGTTGTTTTATTAAAAGGATTCGATCATCGTGGTTTTACTTTTTTTACCAATTACCAAAGCCAAAAAGGACAAGAAATTTCCCATAAGGCAGTAGCCAGTCTGCTTTTCTTTTGGCCTGAATTAATCCGCCAGGTTCGAATTGATGGAAAGGTTGAGAAAATTTCATCCAAAGAATCGGATGTTTACTTTAAAACACGCCCTCGAGGCAGTCAGATAGGAGCTTGGGCATCCGATCAAAGCGAAGTTGTTCCCAACCGTGAGTTTTTGGAAAAACGCGAAAAAGAGTTGGAAGCCAAATATCATGGAAAGCACATCCCCCGCCCTCCACATTGGGGAGGATATCGGGTTGTCCCAAACTCGATTGAATTTTGGCAAGGAAGACCCAATCGACTCCATGATCGGTTACGATATGCCCGGCTAAACAAAGGCGTTTGGCACATGCACCGTCTCTCTCCCTGAATCGAACGGCGTTAACTAGGAAAACCGCATAATGGAAAAATCCGAAACTCAAAGTAAAATCATTCAAACCGCCAGCATTCTGGTGGTGCTGGTTCTTTTTTATGTCGCTCTGTGGGTGCTCCGCCGCGAAATCCATGCCAGTCATTTTGCTGATGTCATTCAGTACATCAAACAAATGCCAACCGAGCAGTTTCTGGTGGTCTTTCTCGCTTCAATGGGAAGTTATTTTGCCCTTACTTTTTATGATGCGCTGGGTTTCTGGAATATTAAAAAATCTTTTGATTACCCAAAAATTGCTTTAACTTCTTTTATTTCTTATTCCTTCAGCCACAATATCGGCGCAGCGGTGATTACGGGAGGTGGTATTCGTTACCGCTTTTACTCGGCCTTGGGTTTAACCGCGGGCGAAACAGCCAATGTGTTGGTTATTTGCGGATCGACTTATTGGGTAGGATTTCTTGCAATGGGATCCGTATTTTTCTTTTTACAACCGCCTGAACTTCCGGATTCGATTCATTTGCCTTTTCATTCTGTGTTGCCTCTGGGAATTTTTTGCGGTATTTCTCTTTCGGTTTATCTTTTAATGACTGTTTTTTTAAAAGGGACCTTAATAAATATAAATTTTAAAATCACCAGATGGATAAAGTGGAATATCTTTCAGTTGAAATTCCCGATGCCGTCTTTAAATATCGCTATGGGACAGATGGCTGCTGCATGCTGTGATTGGGTCTGTTCGGGGGGGGCGTTGTATCTTTTGCTTCCTAAAAGTTCTTTAAGTTTTTCATCCTTTTTAGCTATTTATCTTTTAGCGCAGATCGTTGGGTTTTTAAGCCAGGTGCCGGGAGGGTTGGGTATTTTAGAAGCGGTCATGATGATTCTGCTCGAGCCAGTTATTCCCCGATCGGAAGTTTTTGGAGCTTTATTGGCTTTTCGTTTGATCTACTACCTAATCCCTTTTGTTTTGGGACTTGTTTCATTCGCGACTTACGAAATCATCCGCAATAAAGAAGGGTTTAAACGGGCGCTTCAAATTCTCAACCGTTGGGCGCCTGATTTTCTGCCTCATGTTTACGCGGTTCTGGCGTTTCTTTCGGGAGCCATGCTTCTTTTTTCCAACGCGTCACCGGAAGTGAATCGTCAGATGATTTGGTTGAATGAGTTTTTACCGCTTTCTTTTTTAGAAAGCGCGCATTTTTTAACCGGCATGATGGGAGCGTGGCTTTTAGTCTTGGGACGCAGTCTCCAACAAAGACTGGAGAGCGCTTATTATTTCGCGTTAGTTCTTTTAGGTTTAGGGATTTTGGGTTGTTTTTTTAAAGGGTTTGCCTATCAGGAAGCCCTTCTTTTGTTGTGCTTATTTATCGCGCTTTTGTTCAGCCGGGGTTACTTTCGCCGCAAGGGGTCCATTTTTCAACAGAGATATTCCCCTCTTTGGATCACAGTAATTCTTTTCGTTTGGCTGGGATCCATCTGGCTGGGCTTTAATAATTATCGTTATGAAGATTATTCCAATGACTTGTGGACGACGTTTGACATCGTGGAGGATGCGGCCCGCTTTTTAAGATCTAGCTTTGGCGCGACTGCGGTTCTTCTCATTTTTTCCATCATCAGTCTTATCTCTCCCAGTCAGCCAGAAACTGAGTTCCCCAAATCGGATGAATTGGATAAAGCCCAGGAAGCCCTGGGTCATTTCAACAAAAGCTACGCCTGTCTGGCTTTATTAGGAGACAAAGCTCTGCTTTTTAATAAAAAGCGCGATGCTTTTCTGATTTACGCCATTGAGGGTAAAAGTTGGATTGTTTTGGGAGACCCAGTGGGCCATGAAAAAGACAGAGAGGATTTGGTGACCCGGTTTAGGAATCTTTGCCGTATTAAAAACGCGATGCCTGTTTTTTATCAGGTGGATCAAAATCACTTTCAGTTTTATTTAAATTTGGGATTAACGGTTTTGAAAATTTCGGAGGAAGCCCGGGTTGTCTTATCCTCTTTTCAACTGGAAAATGTATCGGCCGACTTAAAAAACACATTTCAGAGATTTAAAGAAAAAGAAGATTATGAATTTGATGTCATTCCATCCGACGGTGTCCAGGCCCACCTTAAAGAGTTGAGGATTATTTCCGAATCCTGGCTCAGTTTTCATAAGACCCGGGAGAAGGGTTTTTCCGCGGGTTTCTTTCAAGCTTCCTACCTTAAAAGATGCCCTGTGGCGGTGGTTCGAAAAGAAGGAAAAATTGTGGCTTTTGCTAATATTCTTCAAAGTCATGGCAAAGCGGAAGCTTCAATCGATCTTTTAAGATCGGTTTCGGAAGAACCAAAATCATTAGATGATTATTTACTTTTAGAAGTCATGTTTTGGATGAAAAATAAAAACTGCCAATGGTTTAATCTGGGAACGGCTGGGATATTAGATATGGAAGAAAGTCCGCTGGCGCCTTTCGAACAGTCCCTAATGGAAATTCTTTCACCCTATATACGGGTTTCGCATTTGACGGAAATCCGCAAAGAAAAAGACAGGTTTATGCCGGAATGGAGCCCCAAATATTTGGCTTATTCGGCGAATTTGTCTCTTGAAGTGGCGTTTAACAATATCGCGTCGCTTATTTCCAGGGGTAATCGGGTAGGTTAAAGATGATCACGACTCATTTCCGTTCTTTTTTATTTTTAATGCTGGTTTTGCTTGGCGGGGTTTTTGGTTGCGCTCCGAGCCGTTATCTTTTGAGTGAAAGCACGCAGACCGCCTCGCCGGACGAAGCGGTTCAAAACGCAAAAAACTATTTAATCAATGAATCGGGCTGGAAGATCGATTGCTCCCATTTTGTTTTGATTTGTTACCATTCGGGAAAGATAAATCATTTTTTAAAGCATCAAAGAGGAAATCATAATCTAGTTCGGGATTTGAATGATTATTTAGAGAGCCAAAATACCCGCAGGGTTCACGCGGCGGATATAAGACCCGGTGACATTCTCATCTTTAATAAAACGTATGACATTAACCACGATGGGCACATTGACGATAAAGATATTTATACTCATACGGGCATTGTGGAAGATAATCAAAATGATTTGGTGACGTATATTGACGCTTCGGATGACCGTAAACCGCCTCGAATCCACCTTCGGCGATTTAGTTTTACCGATGATCATTTTAATGAAACGGTAACCAGAGACCCGGCCACGGGACGAAAAATCCGCGCCCGTGAAACTTTTCACGCCGCTTATGCGGTTCATTGAAGGAGATGCCATTTGAAAGTTTCTCCGCGATGGGGTTGGTTAGCGCTGGTTTTCTTAACCACCCAACTGGTCTATCTTCACACTTTAAATCCAACTTTTTCCAACGACGATTCGGCCGAAACAGTTACGGCTGGAGCGACTTTGGGGCTCCAACATCCTCCGGGTTATGCCTTGGCGGCCATATTAGGCAGGTGTGAATCTTTTTTGCCTCTAGGTTCTTTCGGATTTAGGGCTAACTGGAGTGCATCGTTATTGGCATCGCTGGGAGCGACGCTACTTACCTTTATTATTTTTTTAATATTTGATTCGGACTTTTTATTGGGAAATTTGAATTCCCCCCAATGGATCGTGTCTTTTTGCGCGATGATAGGCGGGATCGCTTTGGCTTTTGCCCCCACCTATTGGCAGAACGCTTTGAGCACTAAAGGCGGGGTTTATCTCTTGAGCGTTTGTTTGCAATTGTTGATCATGGATTGTGTGATTCATTCGGCCAGGTCACAGAAAGGGAGTCGAACCGGGTCTCGGGAGCTTTCATTTTTTTTCATAGGGTTGGGTTTGTCGAGCCACTGGGAAACTATGGCCATCTTCCTTCCAGCGCTTTTGTTGTTTTTCGTCAGGTCTCGTGAAATAGAGACAACACAATGGATTCGGGCGTTCTTCTTTCTGGTTTTAGGTTTTTCACCGCTTCTTTATCTACCCTTGAGGGCCCATTTGAATCCCGTTCTGGATCTTGGCGCACCCGACACTGTCTCCCTATTTTGGGCGGACCTGACGCGAAGCTATTTTTCGGACCACGAATTGACCTGGTTCTTTGTTTTGAAAGGTTTGTTCAACGGTTCTTTTCCGAGTATTACTCTCGGTGCCATGCTCCGTCAGCCTTATATTAATAAAATGGCGGCATTTCATTTATACCCTGGGTGGGAGATCGGCTGGGTCAACTTTGTTCTGGCACTTGGAGGGATCGGCCTCTGGCTTCGTTCCGCGGGAAAAAATGTTCTTTTCTTCCTGCTTTTATCCTGGCTATTACTGTGGGCCTCTATGTTCTCTTATTTTAATATTTCCCGGACGTCTGATTCTCCTTTTATCACACTCAAGTTTTTATTATCCGGCGACTGGATGATTTTTCTTTTGTCCGCTGTCGCCATATTGGCCATCCTCTTGAAATTGAACCATTTGAAAAAATCATTGAGTTTTTTAATGGCGATTTTTTTGGTTTGTTGTCTGACGTGGAAAGTCAATAATGTTTGGGACGGTGTAAATCAATCCTCCCAGACAGTCACTTACGATTATGGACAAAATCTTCTAAAGTCTTTACCAGCCCATTCATTATTTTTCGCCGAGTCCGACGCGGATTATTTTTCTCTCTACTACTTACAACAGGTCGAACACCGTAGATTAGATGTGATAATGATCCCTACTTTTACCCTTTTCGAACCCTGGGGAGTGCAAAAAATTGAGGAAGAGAATCCTAATTTAGGATTAACCGCCTCCTCAATTTCTTTTCCCGATCATTTTGCCCGAATTATTTACGCTTCTTCCGAATTAGTGGCAAAGAATCGAACCCAACGACCTGTCGCTTTTTCCAATTTCAATGGCGCGTTCCACCTTTATTTTATGAATCGGCAAAAAAATATTAAAGTGCGGTCTTCCGGGTTGGTTTGGATATTGGATAGTCCGATGATTCATGCGGATGTTTGTTTATCGCCTAGCCAGTTGAGAACTCGAGATATTGAAAAAAACTCGACTCAATGGGACGGGTCTTTGGACGGTATTCGAGAGGTTTACGCTTCGACGGGACTGAATTTCTAACAGAGGAGATCGGCGTATGCTGCATGTAGTTCTCATTGAGCCGGAAATACCATGGAATACGGGCAATGTTGGCCGAACCTGCTTGGGCGCGGGGGCAGAGCTTCATCTGGTGGGTCGTCTGGGATTTCATCTCGACGATAAACAGGTGCAAAGAGCGGGGTTGGATTATTGGGAAAAGGTTGTGGTTCACCGGCATGATAGCTGGGAAGCTTTTCTCCAAACGCTTTCCCCTGAAGCGGCGCTCTTTTTCTTTTCTACTAAAGGGTTCAAGTCTTACTGGGATATTACTTTTCCGAAAGACGCTTATCTAATTTTCGGCAAGGAAACCGCGGGGTTTCCCAAGAGTTTCTACGAAATTTATAAAGAGAAGCTGTATCGTATTCCGCAAAAGGATGAGTCGATACGCAGTCTCAATCTTTCCACGTCCGCGGGTATTGTTTTATTCGAGGCTGTACGGCAAATTCATTTTCAAACAAGGAGTATGTGATGAACAAAGCCGGATTCTGGAGGAGATTCTTTGCGGTGTTAATCGATCATATTTTCAGTTTAGGCGTCTTTATTTTCATTTATGAAACGGTCCTCATTTCTCAATGGGGTGGATATACGATTGGAAAAAAAATAATGGGTGTTCGAGTTGTTTCCGTTAATGGCAAACCGATAAGCTTGGTTGAAGCATTTGTTCGATCTATTAGTAAGATTTTGTCCTACTTTCTTTTTCTTGGTTTTCTTTGGATGTTGTGGGATGAGAAATCGCAAACCTGGCACGACAAAATCGCAGACACCTATGTAGTTGAAGGTTAAATAAAAGGAAAAACAGAATGAGTTCTTTATCCGCGGGCGAATTTAAACATACCAATAGCCTCATTCACGAAAAGAGTCCGTATCTTTTACAACATGCCCACAATCCAGTGGATTGGTACGCCTGGGGTGAAGACGCTTTTCAAAAAGCTCAAAAAGAAAATAAGATTATTTTATTATCCATCGGCTATTCCACCTGTCACTGGTGCCATGTGATGGAACGGGAAAGTTTTGAAAATGAGGCGACCGCCAAAATTTTAAACGAACGCTATGTATGTATTAAAGTAGACCGTGAAGAGCGCCCGGATGTGGATCAAATTTACATGAACGCGGTCATGCTTTTAACCGGGCAAGGCGGCTGGCCTCTCAATATTTTCCTCACACCCGAATTGCAGCCTTTTTATGGGGGTACTTATTTTCCACCGGATGGCCGCTATGGGCGGCCTGGGTTTCCGACTGTATTGGAAGATGTGGCCCGAACCTGGGAAACTAAACCGGATGAAATCCGAAAAGGCGGTCAGCAATTAACCAGTTATATCGCCGGTTCCCAGGCGGATCATTCCGGGGGCACGCTCAATCAGTCGGTTCTAGATCAAGTCAAAACTTACGCGCTTCATTCGTTTGATAAGAAAGACGGCGGGTTCCGCAGCGCTCCCAAGTTTCCGCCTTCTATGCTTTTAAGTCTGCTGATGAGGATTTACCGTCAGCATCCTGATCCGGCATTGCTTAACACGATTGAAGTGACATTAGACAAAATGGCCCAGGGGGGCATTTATGATCAAGTGGGCGGAGGATTTTCCCGTTATTCCACCGATGATGAATGGCTGGTACCGCATTTTGAAAAGATGCTCTATGACAACGCGCTTCTATCCCGAACTTATCTAGAAGCCTACCAATTAACCGGTAAGCAAGAGTACGCCCGAATTGCCCATGAGATTTTTATCTATCTTTTAAGGGACATGACCGATGCCCAGGGTGGCTTTTACAGCGCTGAAGACGCGGATAGCGAAGGACATGAAGGTAAGTTTTACGTCTGGAATCCTGACGAAATCAAAGCCATTTTGGGAGATAAAGACGGCTCTCTATTCTGTCAGTTATACGGTGTGACGGATCATGGCAACTTTGAGCATGGCCAAAGTATCTTTCACCTGAAGGCGGATTTACCTTCGTCTTTAGAGGCTTTTGGCAAAGACAAAGTTTGGTGGAAATCGATGGTGGAAAAGGTTCTGGCCGTCCGTTCGAAACGGATTCGACCCCATTTAGACGATAAAATTCTGAGCGCCTGGAATAGTTTAATGATTTCGTCCCTGGCTTATGGATATCAGGTTTTAGGTGATCAACGTTATTTGGAAGCGGCGGAAAAAGCGTCAGCTTTTATCTCGAAAAACCTTTTTAAAGAGGGGCGATTATTAGCCTCTTACCGACAGGGACCATCGGATATACAGGGCTATATTGATGATTACGCTTTTTTCCAGGCGGCACAACTGGATTTGTACGAAAGCACTTTTAATACGGACTATCTTAAAAAGGCGATTGGCCTTGAAAAAGAGATGGATCGGCTTTTTTGGGATGAAAAGGCCGGAGCCTATTATTTCAACGGTTCAGACCAGAAGGATCAAAACCGTCTTTTAACCAGGACCAAAGAAGCCTATGACGGGGTCATTCCTTCCGGTAACTCCATGGGAGCTCTTAATCTTTACCGTCTTGCTGAGTTAACCGGCGACAAAGCTTATCGGGACAGAGCTGACGCGATTTTAAAATGTTTTTCCGGTGATTTAGCCAAGAGTGGTTCTAACTTTCCGCTGATGCTTCAAGCTTTTCAATTTGATTTTGGCGGTCCAGCTGAAATTTTCGTGGTAGGTCCTCGAAACGAGTCGCAAAAGATTCTTGAAATGTTGTGGAAAACCTTCCTGCCGAACAAAGTTTTGATCTTTTCCGAAGATAAAGATATCAAAGATTTAACCCAACTTGTTCCATGGGCGGAAGGCCGTCAAAGCCAGGGCGGCAAGCCGACGGTTTATGTCTGCAAGAATTACCAATGCCAATTACCGACTACGGATGAGCAAAAAGTTTTGGAATTGATTCAGAAAAAATAAGGAGACCACGATGGGTATGATAAAAGAATACAAAGAGTTCGCGGTAAAGGGCAATATGGTGGACCTGGCGGTGGGTATCATCATCGGCGGAGCTTTCGGTAAGGTGGTATCCTCGGTGGTAGCTGATTTGTTGATGCCGCCTTTGGGTTATTTGATCGGTGGGATCAATTTTACCGACATCAAAATTCAGCTTAAAGCTCCTGTTTTGAATCTGGCGACGGGCCGAACTACACAAGAGGTAACGATTAACATCGGCAATTTCATCCAATCCTTGGTAGATTTTGGAATTATCACTTTTGTGGTTTTTTTGCTGGTGAAGGGGATCAACCGCATGCAACGTAAGGAAGCGGAGGTTCTAGTGCCGACAAAAGATCAAGAACTCTTAACCGAGATTCGGGACTTGTTGAAAAAGAAATAGTTATTTGAAAGCGGCTTCTTGAAAACAATCGATTTTTGCGTTGAAAGTTACGGCCACCGAGAACTTTGGGGAACCTTAACGGTACCGGAAAAGGCGACCGGTTCCCCCATTTTGATGGCTCATGGTTTACTGGGTTTCAAGGACTGGTCTTTTTTCCCCTATATTTCCCAGATGTTTGTAGACGCTGGTTTTCCGACCATTCGGTTTAACTTCTCAGGTTCGGGTATGGGTCCTCAAATCGATGGGCCTTTTGAGAATCTCGAGGCTTTCAGTCAAGATACCATTACCAGACAAGTAGAAGATCTCCGTTCCATCATCCAATGTTTGATTCAGGGCAAGTTTGAACCGGATCTTCCAGCTCAAAAGAGCGTCCTATTGTGGGGTCATTCCCGCGGCGGAGCTGTTTCCATCTTGTCGGCGGCTAATGCGCCCCAGGTTCAAGCGATTGCGACCTGGTCCACCATTGCCAGGGTGAATCGTTATCTATATGAAGCTAAACAGGCTTGGCGCAAACAAGGATTTTCGGGGGTAGAAAGTTCTCGTACGGGACAATTGTTGAAATCATCGGTCGAATTTCTGGATGACGTAGAGCAATGGGGAAAACGGGGAGATGTTCCTACGGTTCTCCACCGTCTTAAAATCCCTGTGTTTTTACTCCATGGAGCGGAAGATACCAGCGTCTTGCCGGACGAGTCGGAAAGTTTGGCGGCTATTTATCCTCAAGCGCGGTTATCCATTTTGGCCGGAGCGAATCACAAGTTTAATTCGGATCATCCTTTTACCAAACCCAGCGAAGTTTTGATCCAGGCTACTCAAAAGACTTTGGATTTTTACCGGGATATCGGTTTGGCGACTAAAGAATGAAGAAAAGCCCCAAAGTAGTTCGTTCAATTTCATTGCGGTTAAAAGACTTCCCCGGATTTTCTCAAAAAAACCTTAACGGTTTAAAAAAATACTATCAAAGCCAATTAAAAGCTCATCCCGAACCTGAAAAACGGGTTGGCTGGAAAACGGCCGAGAGCCAGAGAGTTCGTTTTGAAGAATTTACCCGGGTTGGACCTTTGAAAGGTTCCAAAATACTGGACGTTGGCTGCGGATTAGGAGCTTTTTGGGGTTATCTTCAAGAAAAAGAAATCACTGTTACATACACCGGAATTGATTTGTTTCCCGAAGTCATCCAGGAAGCTCAAAAATTTTATCCGGACGCCAAGTTTGAAGTTCGTCATATTCTGGCCCGCCCTTATCCAGCTCGAACCTTTGACTATTCGTTTCTTTCCGGGGTGTTTAACGTCAAAGTGAAAGACAATTGGCTCTATACGAAAACGATGCTTCGGCAAATTTTGCGGCAAACCAAAAGGGCGGTAGCTTTTAATATTTTAAACGCAGATTCGGGGCTCAAAGAATCAAACCGGTTTGTCGTTACCCCCGAGGAAATTACGGCGATGGCTCGAAGTTTGGGAGTCAAGAAAACTCATTTGTTGGATCATTACCATCACCTGGATATCACACTTTTTTTGTATCGATAAAATTAAACCAAAACCAAATCAAGGCCTTCATCATCGAAGGACTAAATGAATTTAGGAAAGCGACGCTCGAAAAAGGCGAATTCCCCAAAATTTACTGGAAAAAAATGACGTTTATCCCATACACTCTTGGCATGAAATCCGGACCTTTACATCGAATTATTTCTTTGGCACCCCCTCTTACGGAAATATTAGGATATTTGGGTTTTTCCCACCAGGTTACGGAAATGGCCGATTATTTTGATGAAACTCCTTCTACAGAAGAAGAGAACCACCCTGAGTATTGGTATACCATGGCGGAAGAAAGGGTTATGAGTCTTCATCCCGAAATCGTTTTAACCCTTTTTGCCGGTCAATGGGAGCTTCACAAACGATTCAAAGAAATGGGGTTAAATACCCTTCATTTGGAGCCGCGCTCTTTAAGAGAAGTGGAAGATACTTTTCGTTTGATCGGCAAAGCGGTGGGCGCGACCGAGGAGGCTCGTCAACTGGCTTTGGATTTCGCGGGAGGGTTGGCGGGACTTAAAGAAAAGGTTCCCGGCGGAGTTTATCGGCCCAAACTTTATTGCGAAGAATGGAGCCAACCGCCGACGGCGCCGGGAGGATGGTATCCGGATCTGATGTCGGATGCGGGGGGGCATTATTTCCCCATGTTGTCGAAAGAAATCAGCCGGGTAGTTCGGTTGGAAGAAATGATCATGTTTGACCCGGAAATCATTATTTTTGCCATTCGGGGAACTGACGGTGTGTCTTTTAACCCGAACGACGCTTTAAAGCGGATGGGGTGGGAAAAGATCAACGCGATAAAAAAACGCCGTCTTTATACTATCGATCCCTCCATATTAAACCGGCCCGGACTTCGGCTGATTGAAGGGGCCAAAGCGGTTCAGCAAATTATGGGACAGAATTTTTGGGGTTGGCCTTTGGCCAACTCGCCTTTATTCCGAAAAGTCCTAGATTAACTTAAGTTTTTTGTAATCAGAGGCCTAGGCCCTGATACAAAGACAAATTAAAGAATTTGGTTTGAGGAGTTTTTCTGAATAGTCCATCTTTTGAGCGCCCATTTGAAATACCTCCCGAAATTACTTTTGTTGTTCTACCCAAAGGTATCGCCGAGTTTCATCATTTGCCCCTTCATGTGCCGGTTTGGGTGAAGAATCAAAAAGAAGCTGAGAAAAAGGGTTATGATTTTTCCGAAGGTTCGCGCGTGATGGAGCGTCTTCTGCAAGCCTCTCCCACGGTGCCAGGCGCTTACCTTTATCAGCTGTTTGTCCGCAAGTGGTCCAAGTTGATGGAGCTCAATCCCTATTTCGCCAAGGGCCGTATCGCGGAAGCGATTTCCAAACTCATTGAGATTTTAGAAATTGATCCCGAATGTCCTTTGACCGCTTTTCAACTGGGATACTGTTTTCGAGTCACCGGTGAATTGGAAAAATCCGAATCCTTCTACCGCCAGGCCTTACGGATGGCCCCGGAAGCGGGATGGATTTACAGCAACCTGGGCCGGACCTACCGGGTCATGGGTGATAAAGCCAAAGCGGTAGGGGTTTTTTGGAAGGCGCTTGAACTTTTACCGGGTGATCAATTCGTTTTGGAACAATTGGTGGAGTTGGGTGAACTTTTTATTGTTCCAAAGCCGGATTCTTCAGAAGCTCTTTTCGTCAAGCGGCCGGATTATGAACGCAAAATGAAAGAAGCGGTTGAAAAAGAGACCGATCCCGTTAGTTTGATGGGGTTAGGTTGGAAATTGCTTCAAGATCGATTAGTGGATCTGGCCAGCCAATCTTTTCAAAAAGTGTTAGAAAACGACAAGCAAAATTCGGACGCTTTACTGGGTTTGGGAACCTCTCATTTGGAAGCGGGACGGTATAAGGAAGCCGATCAAATTTTGACCGACTATTTGGATGAAAATCCCCAATCGGTCACGGGACATTTGAATTTATTTAAAGTTTATTTGGCCGAGAATGAAGAGGAACTGGCCTGGCAGGAACTGCAAACGGCGGTTCTTTTAGATCCCAACCGGTTAGACGTCTTGAGGCAGCTTTATTTTCTATTTCTGGAAGCAGACCGCCGGGATGAGGGGATGGAGTGGATTGAGCATTTAATCGATGACGTACCGGCCAGCTTCGGCCCTCTTTTGGTCAAAGCCTGGTGTTTGAATGAGGCGGACCAGTGGGAGGAAGCGGAAGAAGCCTTGAAAATGGCGCTTCAAAGAGCTCCGCATAACGAGGAGGCGCTTCTTTTTTATACCGCCGAACTGGGCCGAAGGGAAAAAACCGACGAGCTGATCCAGGTGATTTTAAATGAACCAGAACCCCGGTCGCTTTCATTAACCATTAACCTGGTTTTGGCCTATACGCGTACTGGCCGTCTGGCGGAAGCTAAAAAAATATTAACTGAGTTTTTAAACCGGGAAGGTTTGCCGCTGGAAGACCAACAGAAGGCGAAAGCCTTATTGAGCGAAATCGAGAAGGAAGATTAGTTTTACTCTTTTTTTACGGCCGCGTAAGTTTGCTTGGCGGTTAGCACGAATAACCCCGACATAAAGAAAACCAAGTCTCTCAGAACCGTCCAACCCGTCAGTTTTTCCGTAGCGTCCATGGCAAAACAGCCGCAATTCATTTCGGTTCCCTGAGCCAGGTTCCAGGCCAGAGCCAGAGTATAGATTCCCATGAGAGAACAAAAAACAAAGGCTGCGCCCCGCCATTGAAAGCCCAGCGAGAGGCAAAGACCGGTGAAAAATTCGAGCCAGGGAATGACGACCGCGGCCAGGGGCAGCAGATCAGCCGGTAGAACATGATAATTCTCGATGACCTTTAAAAACTTATCCGGATCACCCAACTTGTCCGAACTGGCGTAAATCAAAAGAATTCCGCAGGCTACTCTCAGTAGACTTTGAAAAATCAAAACTATGTTCCATTGAGGAGACGAAGTCTTCATGGCTGATCTCCCTTGTTGATAGGGTAGTTGGCTTTCTTCCATTCGGGCCAACCGCCAAAAAATACTTTGACGTTGGTATAACCTTGATCGATAAGCGCGTTGGCCAGATGCAGGGAAAGCTCGCAGGAAGAACCGTGGCAATAAGCGATCAGCTCCTGATTTTTATCTTTTAACTGGGGCAAAACCAGAGGAGCGAATTTTTCAAAGTCGTCGGCGTAAAACTCCAAAGCCCCGGGAATATGACCTTCGGCATATTCCTCGGGAGACCGGGCATCCAGAAAGATGGAGCTTTTTTGGTCGAAACGGCTTTTAGCCCCTAACAGACTCAGACGAGGCATTTGATCGAGCGCCAAGTTGGTTGGTGTCGCGGAAACCGAGGCGGATTTGGAAGAAACTGTTTTCCACCCGGCGTAACCCGAAGAGGTTTGGTTTTTCTTCAACAAGTCTTGAAGGTGGTAACTTTTAGTTTGTTCCACTTTCAGGGGAATTCCATCAGAGTAAAAGGTGTTGAAAAGCACCGCGAAAAAAGCGGCAAAAACAAATAGATTCCAGGCTTCCAGAAGAGATTTTTTCCACGGAATGGAAGAAGCCGGACTAGCGGACCTTTTTGAATTCAACTCAAACCCCTTGGAGTGCTCGATCGATAATTATGAGAATATACGGTTCTATTGAAAGGGCGCAAGTCCGAAAGAGGCATTTTCGCCCATCAGACCCCGCCTTCTTGTAAAATACCCGTCATTGTCCCTGGAGAAAAAATGAAAACTGAATTTAACCTGAGCCGGCAAAATATTTTTGTCATCGCTTTTTTTGCGCTTTTGGCTGTTCTTCTCAGCATGCTTTTGTCCCTTTTGGAACCTTTTATCGGTTCTTTCATGTGGGCTACCATTTTAGTGATGGTCTTTTATCCGCTTTATTCCCGGTTTTTGAAATGGACGGGAAACCACCCGACCCTGGCGGCTCTTTTCACCACCCTATTCGTTCTGGCCTTTTTAGCGTTGCCTGGTTTTTTTATCATTATGAATTTGGCCCGGGAAATACCCAACGCCTATGACTTTATTTCCAACAGCCAATGGGACCAGAAAAGCCTCTGGGTCATGGACAAACTGAAGTCACTGAATATCGGGGCCTGGCTTCAAAACTGGGGAATTGATTCCACTCAAACCGATTCCGTGATGCAAAAAGAAATCACAGCGAACCTTCAACGATTCGCCGATCTTCTTTTACAGAAAGTCACTGAAATTTTTAATAATCTTCCCCTATTTTGTCTTCAGATCGTGTTTGTGACGGTCGCCGTATTTTTCTTTTTTAGAGACGGCTCCCGGCTGGCGATCCGGGCTATTGAGTTTCTGCCTCTGGAAAAGGGGTATCAAAAGAAAGTGTCCCATACCTTTTCCGTAACCGTGACCGCGGTGGTCCGGGCGGTTTTTCTATGCGCGCTGATTCAAGGGGGCATGACCGGAATCGGTCTTTACGCGGCGGGCGTGCCTTTGCCGATTCTTTTGGGATTGGTCGCATTTGTGAATTCTTTTATTCCTTTTTTAGGAGCGGCATCGGTTTGGATTCCGGCTTGTGTCTGGCTCTTATACCAAAACCAGCCCATGGCGGCTTTGGGGCTGGGGTTGTGGGGAATTATTATCACGGCGGTAGATCAAATTTTGAGGCCTTGGTTGATCGGCAAAGAAGCCAAGCTTCCGGTCTTCTGGCTTTTTTTCACCACTATCGGCGGGCTTAAAGTTTATGGTTTTATCGGCATATTTTTGGGACCGATTATTCTTTCGATGGGCATGGCCTTTTTGGCGATTTACCGCGAAATTTATTTGAACACTTCTAAAACCACAAAAAGCGGGAGTTAGTCATGATTCAACCCTGGAAACAGAAAAACGATCATATCGCCTATGATTGCGGTTTTTTTCAGGTTCACGTCCAGCAAAGCGCCTCTCCGGTGACGGACAAGGAACATCCCTTTTATGTTCTCCACACCTGGGACTGGGTCAATGTGATTGCCCTGACAGATGACGGAAAAATTCCCATGGTTTATCAATACCGCCATGGATCAAAGGAATTTAGTCTGGAAATTCCAGGCGGAGCGGTCGATAAAAAAGACGGTGACGCTTTAGAAGCGGCTCAAAGAGAGTTGCTGGAAGAGACCGGTTATGAAGCGCGTGAGTGGCATTCTTTAGGAAAGTTGAAACCCAATCCCGCTATTTTAAACAATACCTGCCATATTTATTTGGCCCTGGGCGCGAAAAAGGTATCCGATCTGGATTTGGATGAAGCGGAAGAATTGGAAGTTCGTTTACATGAATTGCCCGAAGTAAAACAAATGATGCGAAAAGGCGGTATTCAACACGCTTTGGTTATTGCCGCATTTGAATTATTTGATCTTTTTCAGGAATCAAATCCCCGTCTTTTTAAGTCTTAATTTTCGGCTTTATACACAGTTTTCCAACGTCTAAAAATCAAATGCCCCCTTGCAGCCCCATTTCAACAAGCGTAGTTTATTTCTAAGGGCATTCCCCGATGTCTGATAGAAAGAGGTGTTTTTATGTCGCGCGTTTGTGTTTTTATTGACGGAAGTAATCTTTATTTTGCTTTAAAGCGTAATAACAAGATGACACGGGTTGATTATTATCAACTCTCCCTCGCCCTGGCGGGCGATAGCCGAAAATTGGTTCGAACCTATTATTACAACGCTACTTTTGATACAAACCATTTTTCAGACAAGGCAAAAAGCCAGCAGTCCTTTTTTGACTCCTTAGATCGTACGCCTTACCTCGAACTGAGGCTGGGCCGTATTATTCAAAACCGGGAGGGCCACCGCATGGAAAAAGGCGTGGATGTTCTCATGGCGGGCGATATGGTTTATTACGCCGCCAGGAATTTTTATGACACGGCCATTGTGGTGACGGAGGATCAAGATTTCTCCCCAGCGATGAATCTAGTTAAAGAACTGGGCAAGCAGGTTGAATTGGCCGTTTTTCCGGACGCTCAAAGCCGGGAAATGATACGGGCCGCGGATAAAATCGTGAATCTGGACGAAGTGGTGAAATCTCATTCATCTCATATTTTTCCGCCAACTCAGGCGACCGATGTTCATCCAAATGAGGACATGGGGTTTGAGGGTTAATCCGGCTAAAAGATAAGGCGGCTTCTTAATAGAGGCCGCCTTTTTTATTAAAACCGGCAGTTAAAAAAGCGAAAGCTGTTTGTCTGAAAAAAATTCCCGCCAGCGGTTTTGAAAGCCCCATTTTTCCCGATAAAGCTTAACTTTTTCGAAAAGATTTTTAATGTATTCATCCGGCGGGTAAGTCCTGGAACTGTAAAGCTTGATCGTTTTTTGAAAGAGGTCTTTTTGATGGGTCTTCAGCGCCTGAAAATAATAACCTCGAACCACCTCGCCCCTAAGGCGCAAAACGTTGTAAACAAAGTAATCGACCCCAATCTCCACAGCGGTTTTTACCATGGCCTCAATGGCCTCGTCGGTATCGGTCACAAAAGGAATAATGGGCATTAAGTGAATGCCGCAGGGAATACCTGCGGCTTTTAGTTTTCTTAAAGCTTCCAGACGCCGTTCGATAGAGACGGCGTGAGGTTCTAAAAATTTTTGTAAGGCCGGATCCAGGGTTGTCATCGTCATGGCTACGGCGCATCCGGCTTTATCCGCGATTTCCTTCAGAATATCCAGATCCCGAATGACCAAGTCGGATTTACTGGAAAAAACTACAGGCCAGGAATGTTTGGCGAAAACGTGAAAAGCCTTGCGGGCCAGTTGATATTTCTTTTCAGCCGGTTGGTAAGGGTCTGTCACGGCGCCCAGACTGACCCAATCTTTTTTCCGCCGGGGATTCGATAATTCCCGCTCTAAAACCTCGATTAAATTCACTTTCACCTGAATCTTCCGCTGAAAATCGAAAGAGTTTTGGAAACCTAAAAACCAGTGGCTGTACCGGGCGAAGCAATAAGGGCAACCATGCCGGCAGCCGCGGTAAAGATTCAGGGTGTAATAAAAAGGGTTGGAGCCATAAGGCCTGCGGACATGATGCAAGGCGGATTTGACTTTGATCTCGATATATTCCACTTCTTTAGGATTGTCATCGACTTCAACGAAGGAGGGGGAATAGGAGGTGGATAAAAAAGGATCGGTCATGAAACACCTCTCAAAATAAAAAGCCCGGCTCGAAAAGAAGAACGAGCCGGGCCAATGGTTTACAGAATGTTGAAAAATTCAAAAATCAAATTTTTCATATTTTCGTCGCGAATTAAATCTTTTTTGAAAGGGTTTACAATAATTCGTTCCCACCCCGTGGCTGTAGATAGAGAACTGAAAATTTTCAGTTCTCTATTAGGGTTTAAGTTTAACGAGGACTAAATACGCCGACGACTTTGCCGATAATCCTAAAATCCTGATCCTGGGTAATCACGATAGGGTCATATTTGGGATTGGCCGGTTCCAAAGTAATTTTGGAGCTGGTTTTTCGGAAAGTTTTGACGGTGGCTTCGCCTTCAATGAGAGCCACCACAATTTCCCCCGGAGCCGCGTGGGTGGTTTGCTGCACAATCACCCGGTCGCCCGGCAAAATGTGGGCGTTCACCATGGAATCGCCTCTTACGGTTAAAGCGAACAAATTGCGTCCGCCCCGCGCCATAGAAGGATCCACCACCAAAGTGCCCTCCCGGTTTTCTTCCGCCAGCAAGGGCAACCCGGCGGCGACTTTACCCAAGATGGGAATGGAAATACCCGTTACAGTTGGTTCGGCTAAACGCATTCCCCGGGCGATATGTTCATCCCGCTCCAAATATCCTTTTTCTTCCAGGGCTAATAAATGCTTGCGGGCGCTTTGAGGGGAGTTCCATTTAAAGTGCCTCATCACTTCGCGCACCGTGGGCGAGCGGTGACTTTCCTGCAGATGTTTTTGAACGTACTCAAGCACCGATCGCTGAGTGTCGGTCATCGCTTCGTCGGATGGCGCCATGTCGAGTCTCCTTTTTTGAAAAACTATTTGATTTAGAATACGATTGTATACTAGTATACGAGTGTATTCTAAGTCAAGCGAAAAGGGAGGCGCGAATGGTTGAAATAGACCTTAAACAACATCAAAAATCAGGCGTTCTCCCCAAAGAATTACCCGGTCATCTAGGGCACCGCGGCCGTTTACGGGAAAAATTCGCCGCCGCGGGAGCGGAAGCACTCCAGGATTACGAGCTTTTAGAACTGCTTTTAACTTATTCGATCCCCCATCGGGACACCAAGCCTTACGCCAAAAAATTGATGGCGGCTTTTCAAAGTTTGCGTCGGATTATCGAGGCGGATTTATCCAGTCTTCAATCCCTGGGCGGATTGCCGCTTCAAAGCGCTTTGCAATTGAAAGCCATGGGCGACCTGTTCAGGCTGGCCCATCGGGAAGATTTTAAAAGGGGCCGGGTGGTTTCCAGTCCCGACCACGTGACCGCTTTTCTGAGGGAACAAATCGGCAGCAAACCCCGGGAGATTTTCACCGCTCTTTTTCTCGATCACCGTAATCATCTTTTGGCCTTTGAGCATCTGCAGGAAGGCACCGTGGATCACACCGCCGTGTACCCCCGTGAAATTTTAAAGCGGGCTTTGGAACTGGGCGCCACCGGACTCATCTTGTCGCACAACCATCCGGCGGGAAGTCTGGAAGCGTCCGAGGGCGACAAGCAATTGACCCGGCAGATTTTATCCGCGGCCCGGGCCATGGGCATCACCATTCACGATCACTTAATTGTGACAACCGAAGGACATTATTCATTCCGCCAGGCGGGATTACTTTGAATTGAGAGGTATGTGATGAAAAATGAAATGACGAAACTTTTAAGGATGATCAGCATCTTTAAAATGAATCTCAGCCGGTGGCCGAAAAACGCGGCCGAGCTGGTGGGCTATGTCCATCAGCAGGGCTGGACCGTGGATGTGAGTTCCTATTACACGCTGAAATTCAAACCGGTTTCTGAAACCGCCTTGTCTATCGAGATGGCCTGGCCTGCGCCGGGCAATTGGTTAACCCGGGTGAGAGCGGAAATGGAATTGAAAAACACCCTGCCTGAAAATGGGTTTGACTGGGTTTTAAAAACAAAAACCCTGTCTCCCGAAAAACGGAAGACAACGTCTTATTGTTTTATTCAGCCAACCCCCCGGCTGGCCCGAAGAAAATCCGCTTAAAGATGTCATTGCGAGGAGTGCGCCGCGAATAGCGGCGCGCTTACAACGAAGCAACCCCAGTGACGGATGCTTAAATGTCATATTACGTTTATCTCACCACAACCAAAAACAATACGGCTATCTATACGGGTGTCACCAACGACCTGAGAAGAAGAATGGCCGAACATAAATCCCCAAGCGGTTTCGGATATACGAAGAAATACAATGTTAATAAGTTAGTTTTTTATGAAGTTCACGATGAAATTGTTGAAGCCATTAAAAGAGAAAAGCAAATCAAAGGCGGGTCGCGCCAAAAAAAGATCAAGTTGATTTACAGGATGAATAGAAATTGGAAAGATTTAGCGGAAAAGCTATAAACAAAGAAAAGACCAAAGGCATATTTAAAATATGGTTGCTTCGTCATGAACGTCCCCCTATTCGGGGGACATTCCCCGCAATGACATTCTTAAACTTTTGGCGCCGCGGGTTCTTCTTTTTTGATATCCAAGTTCATGCCCACAATGTTGGCGCCCGCGTCCACATAAAGAATTTCGCCGGTGACCGCTGAAGACCAGGAGCTGGCTAAATAAACCGCTGTGGAGCCTACTTCGTCCTGAGAAACGTTGCGGCGAAGGGGAGTCATTTCTTCCGAGGCCTTCAGCATGCTCTTAATCCCGCCAACCGCCGAAGAGGCCAAAGTCTTAATCGCGCCAGCCGAAATGGCGTTGACGCGGATGTTCTTGGGTCCCAAATCATAAGCCAGGTAACGAACGTTGGCTTCCAAAGCGGCTTTTGCCACGCCCATCACGTTGTAATTGGGGATCACCTTCACCGAGCCGTAATAAGTTAAGGCGATAATACTGGCGCCGTCATTCAACAAAGGAACGGCGGGGCGGGTTATGGCAATCAAGCTGTAGGCTGAGATATCCAGGGCCAAATGAAAGCCCGCGCGGCTGGTATTAGTAAAAGTACCGGTCAAATCGTCCTTATTAGCGAAAGCGATACAGTGAATCAAAATGTCAAACTTGCCCCAGGCCTTTTCCACTTCTTTATAGAGGGCTTCAATCTCACTGTCTTTTGAAACGTCGCAGGGAAGAACCAGCGTCGCGTTGACGGATTCGGCCAGGGGGCGCACCCTTTTTTCCAAGGCCTCGCCCAGAAAGTTAAACCCCAGCTCAGCACCCTCGGCGTGGAGAGCCTTGGCAATACCCCAGGCGATGGATCGGTCATTGGCTACGCCAAAGATAAAAGCTTTCTTTCCAGTCAGTAATCCCATTACAATTCCTCCAATAATTCTCGATTAGCGCATGCCGATCTTTCTTTAAAATTTCAAAGAGATCGGTATAGCGCTGATTTCCTTAATTCTCTTATGGAAAATCAGCGGCATTAACTTAACGTTTTTCCTGGGCACTTTAAAGCATAAAAGGCCTGGTCAATATCATTTATGTATTGATAACCCCCTGTCGCTGAGAATAATGAGGATCAACGCTATACCCGATGAGGCCTGTCATGATTAAACACATTGTTTTGTGGAAGCTCAAAGAAGATGAGGCGGGCTGGTCCAAGCAGGAAAACGCTTTTGAGCTAAAACGGCGGCTTGAGGCTTTAAAAAATAAAATTCCCGAAATTTTAGAGCTGGAAATAGGGTTTCCCATTGAGAAGGGTGAAACCGTTTCGGATGTCGCGCTTTACAGTCTTTTTAAAGATAAAGAAGGGCTGGAAGCTTATCAAAAGCATCCAGATCACCAAAAGGTTGTGGAATTTGTAAAGCAGATCGCCGTCGAACGCCGGGTTGTGGATTACGAGATTTGACAGATTGTTGAAAAAGTCCAAAAAGAGACTTTTTCTTATTAACGAACGAACCACCAAGAAATGTTTTTTTAGTGGTTCGTTCTAACGCATGCCTGTCGACATCCTGTTAAAAATATTGGAGAAAATTATGCCTAAAGCCGCATCCTCTAAAAAAATAAAAGCCTCCCCCAAAACAGCGCCAGTCAAAAAAACAGCTCCGGTCGCTAAAGCCGTTTCGAAAACTGCGAATTTAAAAATCGTCACCTTCAACGCGAATTCCATCCGCGCCAGACTGGGCATTGTTCTCGACTGGCTCAAAAAAGAAAATCCGGATGTGTTGGCGGTGCAGGAAACCAAAGTGCAGGATCACGAATTTCCCAAGGAAGCGATTCAGGCCGCGGGATGGAACGTGATTTTTCACGGCCAGAAAAGCTATAACGGAGTGGCCTTTATCTCAAAAAAGCCCATGACGATTATCGAAAACAGGCTTTACCCCAAAGATAACGAAGAGCAGGCCCGGTTTTTGGTCAGCGAAATGGACGGCGTCAAATTGATTAACACCTATATTCCTCAGGGTTTTGATATCGAGTCGGAAAAATATAAATACAAACTCAAGTTTTTCGCTGATGTCAAAAAATACTTTGATAAGAACGTCTCCAACGACACACCGGCTTTATGGATGGGCGATCTGAATGTGGCCCCCACCGAAATTGACCTGAACAATCCGAAAGGCAACAAGGATCATCCCTGTTTTCACATTGACGCCCGAAACGCTCTCGCTGACGTGATGAAAGGGAAGTGGACGGACCTATTTAGAGAGAAAGAAAAAGGACCGGGTCATTACACTTTTTGGGATATGCGCCAGCCCCAGGTTTTTGAGCGTAATTTAGGGTGGAGAATCGACTTCATTATGGGCACCCCACCCATGGTATCCCGGCTTCAAAAAATCTGGATTGACACCAAGCCGCGGGGTTTGGAAAAGCCATCCGATCACACCTTTTTGATCGGCGAGTTTTCCCGGTAATTGGGTTACCAGACAAAGGTCTTAAACTCTAAATAGTCCGCTGGGGGCTGATTTGACTAATCCCGTCAATGGGTGGATAATAAACGGGTAGACAACTTGTTTAGGCGATAAAAGTTTAAGTTTTTACCTTCTTTTCTGGGGTTGCCGCTCCGGTGTTTTTATACACTTCCTCATTATCAACATTCTTCAACATTGACTTTAGGAGCGGCGCGGCATGATTTCACAACCACCCCATACACACTCTTTTTTAAAACGTGTTATCCGGCGTTTGGGTCTTGATTCCAAACAAGACAATTATTTTTTCCGTATGCCCAACTTGAAATCCTCCAAGGGATCCTTTATCGCTTTGGCGGCAGTTTTCATGGTGGTGGTGGCAATCTTAATTCCGGTGGGGATGGTTTTACTCAATTCAGTTCGAACTAATACCCAACAGGCTCAGGAATTTGTGGCAGGAGCTCAGAACGCGGCCAAAGCCGGGCTAGAAGACGCTTTGGGATATTTTGTCCGGCAAAAGGTACTAATAACCGCTTTTTCCGGTAATGTTACTGCGGGCGCTACACCGACTTACGTGGCTGGTGTTTCTTATGTAGATCAACCATTTAATCCCCAATACAATGCCTCTAATCCCGAATACTCGGATACCTTTCAGGCTACTGTTACCGGACCTGGAATGGCTCACGCCTTTTATGGACTCTGCAACGAATATTCGGTAGATGCATATTCTAATACCATTCCGGCGGCGGGACATTCCGCAGTTTATTATGCCCGCTATGAAGTCGCGGAACAGACGAACCCTGTTGTCACCCCGGCGCCGACGCTTAATCCCCAGGCGGTTCACGATATCTCAGGACTCCGGGAAGCGAATTATGTCAATGGAGATGGTTTAGTCTGGGGCGTTAACAGTACGGGTTATATTTACATGCGTCATGACTACACCATGGACAGTTACGGAGAATGGCTTGTTCCCTACAATGTTTCCCCCAATAAAGTCCTGGCGACGGCCAAAGCCTACACCGAGTTCAGAAAACTATCCTGTAATTTACCCAATACCATCGTGGGAGACGCAGCGGTATATTGCAGCAACGCGACAAACGTCAACCTCAACGGTTTTTCCTATCTGAACGGAAAAGTCGCGGGCGGTTACGCTTTGTGCGCCATGTCAGGAACAGTCACGGCTCCCAACGGCGCGGGGACGACTAATTTTTTTGGAAACGGTGTGACTTTAAACAGCAGTAACGGCCCCATCAGCGATGTCAATGTATTCGGCATGTCTCTGAAGGACATTCAAAATATCGCGGACTATGTGGGTTCCACCAATACGCCCCTATCCATTGTCAGTTCCAATAAACTTTCCTATTTCACCGGCAATCTCACTTACGCGGCCACTCAAACCCTGCCGGTTTACCAACAGCTCAATTCCTCGGGTATTTTAGTCGTGAACGGCAACTTTACTCTGGGACCAGGAAGCGCGGACGGGACCATCCAGCCCAGTTATTACGCAGGCCTTATTTTCTGCACGGGCAACGTGACCATCGGCGGCGGATGCGATGTGGATGGAATCGTGGTTATGGGTTATACAACAAACGTGGCGAGTACAAACCAGTTAACGCTTACGGGAACCGTCGGTAATTACGCCTACCTCAACAGCAATCCCAATGTGATTACCAGCACCCTGAACCTGGTCGCGCAATATCGCGAGGATATCAGCTCTAGGCGGGTTTTACTGGCCTTTCCCGGCATTTAAAAGAAAGCGTGATGTTATGGCAATCCGACCTCAAAAATTAAACTCCCGGGGCTACACCCTCATCGAGCTAGCGGTGGCCACGGCGGTCATGGCGGTCCTGGCCACGACGGTGGTTATAGCGAACAAATATCTGAATCAACAGGGGGTCGTCAACGCGGACCGGACTTTCGCCACCGAAAAATCCATCCAGATGTATGAGGAACTTCGGGCTTTGGTCAACGGTAACGAGCAAGCAGGCGTGGCCATACTGGATCAATATTCGAACGGTTCCCTTTACGACCAGGTTTTAACCACCGACACAAATGTGGATATAGCAAGCGGCGGCAACCCCGGCGATCCCCTGAGCGGAAACATCAAGACCGACGGCAACTGGCGCTATGTCCGGCAGGTGGAAGTCAACCGCCTTGCCAACGACGTGTACGCCCGCCAGGTGACTGTAAAGGTTTATCTTTACCCGGGGGATTACGCGGTGACCGCTCTCCACACCCCGGGGGTTCTCCTGGCTACCGTCGGCGGTATTTTAAGAACATCCTCCCAAACCTTCGCGCCCAGCCAGGTGCTGGATGTTTACATCATCCAAATCAATAATGTTCCCGCCTGGTGGTCGGTCATGCCGATTCTTAGTCCAGCCATGCAGAACGTAGTCACGGATATTCAAACCCGCAATCCGGGGCTTTTTCTCCGCACCCATTACGTTACGCGCACCGGTTATGGCCGGGACGCTTTTTACCAGCCTTCGACCAATTCGGTCAACCATACGCCGGATTCCACGCCTGTTTCCTGGGTCTATTTTTATCCCGGTTACGTGGAACAAAACAACGGAACGCCCGTAACGGGCGAATATTATGATTCCGATAGCGACCAGAACAGTCTGTTTCTCGACGGAAATTTTATGCTGGACGGCGCTTCCAACACGGTTATAACGACCCAATTTAACAGCGATCCGAACGGGATCAATTACTCCGCCGCGGACCAATTTAACAACGGCATGCGCTATCCGGATGAGATGGCGGAATACGCGGCGGTGACGGCGGCGGCGGCGGCGGCGGCGGCAGATGGTGTTACGGTCAACGAAGGGGTGACCGAAATCAGCGAGCGCATGTTATTTGAAAATATGCTTTCCCAGCCCACTAGTTTCGCCAATTCCATCATCATCAATCTTCACGGCGAGCTGGTTCCCCTGCCGCCGATCCGTAATTATTCCGACGCGGCCAAAGACCCGGGCGACCAATTGTCATTAATGAGCACCCCCATGACATGTAGGATCGCGCCTTACGGCAATAACCCGGTGGGCGGCAATACTAACGTCCGTGTGGTCACCCATCCGGAGCTTCTTTATTATCCTTTGAATCCCGCTTCCGCGATTTCCGGAGCGGTGACGGTCCGGCTTAGGGTTTACGCCTATTATGACAGCGAAAATGACAATCAGGTATTGCCCAGTGCCAGCACTGATCCCCGGGTTCCCGCCATCAGTCTTTTCTTTCCCGACGACGCGGTGACGCTGGTAAACGCTATAGGAGAAATCGGCAACGGACTCGCCGGAGGGGTTCCTTACGCCCGGGTGACCTTGACGGCAGCGGGCTCGATCGCGGGGGATACCAGCGCGACGGGTCCTATGAGTTTTACCACTGCGTATGTGGGGCCCGGAAGCAAACAAACTCTTTTCACGCTTTATAATACTCCTTTACGCTGTCCGTCCGGCCCGGCGAGCGGAGGAACAGCTCCGTTAACTTTTGGAGGGCTCAATAGTGCAGACATGCTTTATGGGGAGGAATATATTCCCTGTAGTCCCGATATAACAACTTCCGGCGCTCCTGTTAGTAACAATACTAATTTGACTTCGACTACTTATGACAACAACACCTACACTTTTACCAATAACGATTTGGCCAATCCAAGTTCAAATGGAACGGGACAGCCTGTCAACACCGCCCGATGGATTATTTCAGTGGTGATGCCGGTGTCTCAGGTTTATTCCACCGGGTTGACCATATTTAACCAAAATTCCACGTTGCCCGTCACCATCGTGGGCCAACATACGATTGAAACCCGAATGGGAAACGCGGTGACACAATCTTCATTTACGGTCGGGGCACATACCTACAGCATACCTTCCAATCTTTCCCGCACTTATGTCTGGACGGGAGCCACCATGCCCCCTTATACGGAACAATACCAATTTTTGGGGGATCCCAGGGATTGCCCCTATTTTGACGTAAAAGTCGGAGGTGTTACCATTTCTGGGGCGGCGGTGACTATCGGTCCCAACGCCTATAACTGGTGGTTTAAAAACGGAGGATCCACCGGAACCAATAATCTCTATACGGCGGGTTACAGTGGTTTTGGCGCCTCAGGGACACAGAGCTACTGGAACAGCGGCGGCGGAAGCGGCGGGGCGCCTGCCTGGGACGGTCAAGCTTATTATAACGTGAATGTAGATATTCCCCGGTATTGGCAGTTGATCCGGCAGGGGCTTTTAAGTTCCACCTCCATCTGGACGACCACTAACGGATGGAGCTGGTATTACTACGGCATGGGAGGGGAAATCGGCTTCGATCAGGCACCCATGGCTGGCGGTGTTTCCATGAATTCCGCTCCGTTCCAAACGAGCACCGTCGGAGAAGTCGTGAACGGTTACGACAGCATTAATGAAGACGGAAGGACCGGCGCTTCGCCCGCTGTGGGGTTATGGACGGCGGCGGCGGTTACCAGCACCTCCAAATGGTACGCCCGTCCCTGGCTGGGAGAAATATATCCAGATTCAAGCTACAACAGTTCCTGGGTGTCCTATGGCAACCTGCCATCCTGCGTGAACACTACCGCCAATATCGGACAAACTTTTTACAACAAAACCCTGGAAAATATACCGGTGGGAAGCACCGAACAGGCCAACGAGGGTTACGCGGGGGTGACTTTTTATCCGAAGCCCGGGCCTTATGGCGGCAGCTCTTTCTTTAACGGCACCAATGGCGCCAATACTCTGTTCTATACAATAGGACCTTCCACCCCGGATGACGGACAGGAACAAAGCCTTAGCGTGACCACTTATGGAATTTATCAATACGCCCTGCCTTATGATGTGAACATCCAACGTCCCTGGCAGTTCAGTACCCAAAATAGCGGTGGAAGCGCGATCACCCTGAATGTGCCCGAATGGCAATTTGCGCCTTATAACAATACACGCACCACCTTAAGTATCCCCAGCACCTTGACCGACGGCGCGGATACCACTTCGCGGATATTTTATGCGGACACCAGCCAAACGAACTATTATGGATCGGCGCTGGTGCAGGTGAACTCAGGCACAACCCAGACCGGTTACGTGGTTGAAACCGGAACCGCGCCTTCGGGCACCGTGGGTTTCCAGGCTTTGGCCGAAACCGACATGGTCTACTCCCTCCGCACCTTTTTGGACGGGGGTGAAATGGCCGCTCCAGGCAAGGTGGGGCACATCGTCCAGGTTCCCCTGGTGAAAATCTATCTGGCCAGTAATGTTCCCCAGTATTTGAACGCTTCCGCGATTACATTTGAGGTCGGCAGTCCGGTGACGGCTACGGCCGCCGGCGAAGGGGCTGTGTCCATCGGTATGCCGGTCACGGATATCTGGTGGAGATTCCCTGGTAGCACCGCGACTAACGCCAATTATTACACGGAAGAATATCCCTATTACAGCATGGGTGTGACCGCTTCAAATATCAACCAAGCCGCAACCGAGACGGGTATTTATAATGAAACAGTGCCGGTTGTTTATAATCTTAAATATTCCAACAATCACGGTGTCAATTGGTACTATGTCCAAAACAGCGCCCCGGCCACTTTCGGTGTTTGTAATTACAACAGCCCTTACGCCATTACCGCTGCGGCTCCCTTGACTCAAGAAATCTGGAGTATCAACCAAACCACCGAGCCCCAAGGGGATTATTGGCTGATGGTGGAGGCCTACCGCAAGGGTTATCTCAATCATTATGCCTATGATATTGATGACATAGAAATTACCTGGTAACGTCATGGCCAAATTTTTCAGAAAATCCAATCAACGCGGCTGGACTATTATCGAATTGATGATGGTTGTCAGTATTATCGGCCTGATCATTCCTGCCCTCACCACGCTTTTTATGTATTGTTACCAGGGTCTGGCCTCGGCTGAAATGCATCTTCAATTAAAAGCCCTCAATGAGCAAATTGTCCTTCATTTGCATGAACGGATGAACACCAGCAAACATATGTTTCAAAACAACGCCGCTTCGGGCGGCCTCAGCTTTATCGGACAAATTAATTTAGGTTCGGCGCCGGCCTCGGTCAGTTTTTCCCAAATGCCCCAGGCCCAAAGCGGCGCAACCATCACCTTTTCGCCGGCCGCGGGAGCGGTTAACAGCGAATTTGGCGACTGTCTCTTTTACGCTGTTTATGACCAGCCTCAAACGATCGGCAAAGACGCCGGAGGCAAGGGTGATATTTTCATCGCGCCGGTCACGGTGGGCGGTCCTTTGACCATCACCCAGGATAATTGGACTACCACAACCACCGCCGCGATAGTTGACGGGACGGGAAAGGCCGTCACTGTGAACCTGGATGTGTACCGGTTTTATTTTGACTATTTGAGCAGCGTGGGGGATATGAAACCCATTCCCAATTACACTTCCTATTGGCTGATCGAGTGGCAGAGCGTGCAGTTTGTGGACGCGTTTGAGTTGGCGGATATTAAAAGTACGGATCCCACCTTATTTACCAATGTGGTTAACTGGCTCAGTACAGGTTCCAATTTTCCCAACGGCCAGCCGATGACGTTCGCCTGGGATCCCAGTCAAACCCAGATGACCAACGGAAGCAGTTTCGCCTTTTATCAGCTATCCGGAGGTACGACGATCGGCGTAGCTAATCAAGTGATTTCCATGCAAAGCTGGACACCATTGAGCCGGACTTCCTCGGGACAAATCAGTCCTTTTAATTACGGCATCTCGGGCAATTACAGCAATCGAGCCGGTGATCCGCCGCCGCCCAATGTGCCGTTGTATTGCCCGCCGACCAGCACGGCCAACGCCTTTCCCGGCGGGTTTGAGGTGGGGATACAGGGGGCCAACGGCGGTATGCAGGTGATGATCCGTACCCTGTTGGTAGCGCACGGAAACAACAAGGGTATTCTTTGGGACAACGAGACATCAGTGGATAGTGTCCGGGACGTCTGGTAATTTTTTTAAAATCTAATAAAAAATCTTTAACCACCAAGACGCAAAGGGCACCAAGTAAGTCGAAAATATTTTGTTTAAAATCTTAAAACAAAATTCAGAATTAAATGTCTTTCGCTGTTCTTGTGCCGATTACCCAGAAAAAGAATTATGGAAATCGGTACTATACCGACCTCTTTAAAAGCTTTGTTGAAGGTAGGCATGGTGAACTTGGTGTCTTGGTGGTTAAATCTTTTTAATCCTTGAGGTTCAAATGAGCGACTTGGCTTCACAAAAATGCGTACCCTGCGAGGGCGGAACCAGGCCTTTGGATGACGCCGCGGTGAAAAATTACCTGACCCAGCTTTCCGGATGGGAAAAAGTAAATCAGGAAATCGTCAAAGTTTTTTCGTTCAAAAATTATTATGAGACCATGGCCTTCGTGAACGCTGTCGCCTTTATCGCCCATCAGGAAGACCATCACCCGGACCTGGAAGTTTCCTACAAAACCTGCAAAGTCCGTTTCAGCACCCATGCTATCGGCGGTTTGTCCGAAAACGACTTTATCTGCGCGGCCAAAGTGAATTTACTCGTTTCAAAATGATTTTGGATGTCATTGCGAGGAATGGCCCTCCCGAGTAGGGGGCCGGTTATGACGCGGCAACCTCGGTTTAAATATGCCGTTAATCAATAATGTAAACGTCTGTGGGTTCGAGAGGTAGGTTAAAGGCGCACATTAAACTGGGTTTGCCGCGTCGTAACCACGCCGCTATTCGCGGCGCACTCCTCGCAATGACAACAAATGAAAAACTTCTGAAACTTTTTGACCGGTTTGTCAGTATTATTTTACATATCCCAATGAAGAGGCCCCCATGTCCCCAGTGATGAATCTAGACCAGTTTTTAGCCCAGTATCCCTGGCCCGAGGAGCTGAAAAAATTCGGGAAACCCCTGGAAGGCTTTTGGGTCTGCCAGCTTCAATCGTCCGTTGAAAAATTTTGGCCCTATATGAGCAACGTGAATGTTTTTAACCAGCTGGTCGGGCTGGATGAAATGAAACTGGTGGAAAAGAACGGCCGGGTTTTTGGAACGGCGAAAACCGTCGGCTTCAACATGGCCTGGGAGGAAAAGCCCTGGGAATGGGAATACGGAAAGGCCATGATCATCGACCGCCGCTACACCAAAGGTTTTTTAAAAGTGAACCGGGTTATTTACCTCATGGAACCCACCGCGGACAACCGCTGTAACGTTTATGTTTATCTGGGCCTGATCCCCACGGGCTTTTTCACCCGGCAACTGACCAAACTGATTTTAAGCCAGCTCAAAGGAAAATTTCTCAAGGCGCTTCACACGATGGACGCCTATGTGCAGAAACAGCAAAAGGTTTTTCTTTCGGGAAAAAAGGTAAGGCTGGCCCCTCAGGCGGAAGGGCGGCTCAAAGAAATTCAAAAAGAACTAATCAAGGCCGGTATTAACGTCAACCTGGTGGAAAAAATCACCAATTACGTGCGAACCACGCCGGATGATGAACTGGACCGGATCCGCCTGAAAGCCCTGGCGCGGGAATGGAACCTGAGTGAAAAATCCTTGCTGGAAGCCTTTTTATATTCGACCCGGATGGGACTTTTAAAACTCACCTGGGACGTCATCTGTCCCCATTGCCGTGGCGTGAGGGAAGAAGTGACCAACCTGGCCCATCTGCCCAAGCGGGGCCGGTGCGACGCCTGTAATGTGGATTTTGACGCGACCTCTTTTAACGCTCTGGAAGTGGTTTTTCATATCCACCCCTCGCTGCGCGTGATTGAGAAGAAACTTTACTGCTCCGCGGAGCCGGCGAAGAAGCCCCATATCAAACTGCAAAAAACCCTCCAGCCCGGCGCGGAACTTTCCCTCAAAACCTTTTTGGGCCTGGGCCGCTACCGCATGAGGCTGGGAGGCTCGGAAGTTTATCATCTGCTGGATGTGGAGGAAAAAGCCGATCTGTCCGAAGTTTTGTGGATTGACGAACTTTCGGCCCAGAATATCAAAGTTTCGAACTTTCCCACGGTCACTTTAAGGAACACTTCTAAAGAACCCCGAATGTTTATTCTGGAAGACAACGCGATGGACCAGGATACGCTGAGACCCGCGGACCTCTTCTCATTTCAGAATTTCAGGGATCTTTTTACCAACGAATCCCTGGGAAGCGATATCAAGCTGGAAATCGGTGTGCAGACCATTCTTTTCACCGACCTGGTGGGTTCCACCAAGTTTTACGAGCAGGAAGGGGACGCGGCGGCTTTCACCGAGGTCCGCAAGCACTTTCAAAAGACTTATGAGGGCGTTTTGAAACATGACGGGGCGATCGTGAAAACCATCGGGGACGCGGTGATGGCGTCCTTTTCCAAAACCTCAGACGCCCTGGAAGCGGCCATTGAGATGCAGGAATATTTTAACGGCAGCAACCCCGACACCCGGCTCCGCCTCCGCATTACCCTTCACACAGGCCCCTGTCTGGCGGTGAATTTTGACAACAATATCGATTACTTCGGCAACACCGTGAATTTAACGGCGAAAATCCAGTCGATCGCCGAAGCGGGGCAAATCGGCTTTACCCAAAAGGTCTTTCAGGACAAGGAAGTGGTGGAAATTCTTCAGAAGAAAAATCTTTTATGCCAGGAAATCGACTTTGAGCAAAAGTGGTCGAAAAAGATTATTCCGGTCTACCGTGTGGATGTGAGTTGAGAAACTTCCAGATGTGTTGTCATTGCGAGGAGTGCGCCGCGAATAGCGGCGCGATCACGACGAAGCAATCCCAGTTTAATATGCTTGTTTAAACCACCGACAAACTAGTCCTTACATCACTGATTAACGGCATATTTAAACTGGGGTTGCTTCGTCATAGACGTCCCCCTATTCGGGGGCCATTCCTCGCAATGACAACTAATTGGGAACTTCCACCTGCGGCAGATGCTTTTGTGCGGTGCTGTTGGTCGGATCGATTTGAAGAGCGGCTTTATAGTAATGGCGGGCTAAATCCAGACTGCCGTCGAATTTCAAATAGTACTGATAAATAATTCCCAGCATCGAATTGGCTTCTCCCACAAAAATCTTGTCCGCGGAACTGGCCGGAAGGCTTAGGGCCTTTTTCAGGTATTGGGCGGATTTTTTAAAGTCACGGGCTTTATAGGCGTTGATGCCGATATGGTAGGCGGCCCGCATGGTTAAACCCGAATCCTCCGTCACTCCCGGCGGCGGGGGAGGTAATGTTTTGGCTTTCACGCTGGCAACGGCGGTTGGAGCCGGTTTCGCCGGTTCGCTTTCCTCTTCCTCCTCGCGGGTATTGCTGGTGTTGGAAACCCTTTCATCCTCGTCGTCCGGCTGGTTCGGGGATGATTCCAGCAGAACAAATTGATAGGAGATCGCGACCTGATTGGTCAGGCCCAGGTTTCCATAGGAGGTCATGGCGTAATCCATCTTAAAATCGCCCAGAGCGATTCCCGCGCCGCCGCTGAGCCCTGCCTGGTCCTGGCTGGGTAGAGGCTGGGGAAGCCATTGATAGCCGGCCCGCAGAAAGACCGTTTGCTGGTATCCGATTTCCAAACCGTGATGAACGATCAGCCCGCCGTCGGTAAAAGTCGTGTCGGAAGCC
>Ga0302274_10000490_pt1 | contig 40172 bp, 29 predicted proteins | sample III_Bog_N2_1_FD_198755 | JGI IMG/M metagenome (GOLD analysis project Ga0302274, IMG submission 198755) | Peat permafrost microbial communities from Stordalen Mire near Abisko, Sweden - III_Bog_N2_1 | ecosystem: Environmental > Terrestrial > Soil > Wetlands > Peat | place: Sweden: Abisko...
CCCATCGCCGATTTCCTCTGAGATTCAAACAGAGTACGAACTAGCCGGTCGAGCGGGTCGATGTCAGTCGAGTCTCTGAGTCCTTTCAGAAATGTGGCTGCTTCGGTTACCTCGCGTTCAGCAGAATCCTCATCGTCCATATTGAGACCATTTTCCGCGCAAATCTGTTCAAATTCCTGATCAGCCCTAGCCTGAAATTTGATCTCGCCCGCAAGATCTCGGAGGCGAATCAAATACTCGCTTGTGTTGGTCTCACGATTCGGCAAACCTGCTCTAAATGCAGGGCTCAGGGTCAAGAATCGATCCAGTGTCCGCAATCGTAAAGACGCTCTCACGTAGCGCTCGATCAGTTCGAGATCTCGCTCGACACATCCTCTGGCCAGCTCATCAGAAAAGGATCCACGTTCGCCAGTACAGTCCAAGAAAAACTCGGGGACTTGAGCCGAATCGGCTCCCTTAGCGATGCCGATTACCCAATTCATTAGCCGTATTGAATACACAAACAGATGGAAATTGATCAATACAAGCAAAAAGCGATTGAGCTGCGTGGTCGAAAGCTCATGTTTGTAACATTTCAGGATTCCGAGTACATCGCGCGCAAAGTATTCTGACTGCATTTTTAGCCGGGGAATGCTCTTGGTCTCAGATGGTAGTGCAGAAACGCCTGCGGCGGGCAGTCCGTCGAGAAAACAAATGGTCAGCATTGCTTCAATATCAATGTCTGTCTTTCCGTCATATCGTCCGTCGAATGTTTCGTTATCATCGAAACTCAACCCCTCTCCCAAGGCTTCACGAAAAAGGCGGTCCAGCTTAACCTGGTCCGTCTCAACACTCTGCAGGACTGTGTAAACAAAATTGTGTACGCCCCGAAGCCTGGTGATTTCTTTCGGTAAGCCAGCTTTGTAGGAAAGCATTGTTGTTGGATAGAGGTAAGTCATTTTCTCGCCCGTATGGGCGCGACCCCGCTTGCCCATTTTGACAATGCTGGTTCTAACCCATCGGTCAAGCACAGTTCGGCCTGCATAACTACTAAACCCGATGAGCCGATCATGCTGCATCATGCGGTCGAAGTATTGCTTATACTCATCCGGATTTATTGGCTTTCCAACTCTTCGGCCTTTCGTACGGACCAAATGGAAGAGACTAGGAAGGAGCATCTCAACGTCGAAGTCGTTCATGTCAATCGTGAACAAAAGATCGAACTTCACTCCTTTGGATGCCTTTGGAAGTAATATCCTCATGAACTCTCCTTTAATTCAATAGCGTGATCGGTCATTACCACGCGATGTTGCCGGGACCGCCCTTCCAGCAAGAGAACCTCTTTCACTCCAGTACGCAAAAGCCGCGATTTGAACTCACGCAACTCAATGAGAAAAGGCTCAAACTCTTGGGTTTCCGGGGTGTATCCGTCTGCTAAGCGGGAAAGCAGCTCAAAGAGATCAAGTGTAATCTCGATTCGCGGGTCTCCTGACACGTGAAATAATTCCAGCGCATCCGGGATGCTTTCCACATAACTGTCACTGTGCGTGACAACCTTGCACTGAAAGTCTCCGTAATCGAATTGCTTGATTACGCTCAGTTCTTGTTCAGAGCTTCGAGCAAGCGCCACGGATAGTTTGCCGGCCGCCGCCTGGCGGGTGATTCCCTCAGACCTCGATATTCCAGCCAGCAAGCGCTCCAACACATGCTCTGCAGAATATCGTCCTGTGAGCGCCGCCATAAAATCGTCCAGATACAGATATGGGAGGAGTTGGCCTCGTGGTGGAAGTTCCCATTTATCGTTTTGCATCTTCGCATCGTCGCCTTCAAAAAAAAGCCTGCGCTTCACTGCGCCGTGCCAGTGAGGGCCAAAGATATCTGGCGAGACCGCTTCTTCGAAGTCAATCCTTCCAACTACCGGTCTGAGATACTGGAGGACTGACCGCCATTTGTCTGCATTTCGGTGAAAATGGAGAAAGCGGTCAAGACGAGGATTGGACCGCTGCGCCGGATCGATCGCAGCTAAGTCGCACAGCATTTCATCATTCTCGTGGTGTTCGTTGAACGCGGCATGGAAATATGAACGAAACGGCCATTCATGGTTTCTTTTGTTCGATCCTCGAATGGCATGAACTTCCTCACATGCCAAGTTCCCCGTTATGAAATACGAAAGTGCCGACCTAACATCCCGAATGGTGGCGCGTCGCGTGCGGCGCCAATGTTGAATGAGAAATATTCGCTCAACTTGTTCCGCAATGTTCGGAACGCGGAGACTGTCTGCGTTGAATTTGACTGGACATTCGAAACGTGCAGAACAGTCTTTGCATCCTTCCCAATGGCTCGGGTCTACGAGGGAATCAAGCATCTGGGCGAACAGGCTTGCAGGCTTATCCGGCAACTGGACCAAGGCGCGCCCCTTAAGGTCCACAACGGCTATCGCGTCGTTGGGTGTTCCGCTGTTGAAGATGTGGTGGTCAATCTGTCCTGCCAACCATCCAAAATCCGTCCTGTGCTTTCGAAAGAACTCATGCAAGCGCCCATCATTAATGGCGACAAGTAAGACTGGTAGGGTAGTTGATTCGGGTTGGGATTCACCACGAAAAGGACCGAAAGCCTCAAATAGGATGTCCTCTGAGCTGCGCTCCTCGCGCGACTCAGATGCATCATAGATTGCCTCGTAGCGGCGAGAGGAGGCGATCAAGGTCCAGCCGTATCGATTCTCGGCAATTATCGTAGCTCCAGCCTGCTTCAACTCGTCACGAACCTTTTCAAGAAAGGCGGTTTTCCCGTCGCCCGGGTTCCCAGTGAGAAGTACGATCTGCCGCTTTCCTTCCACGATGTCGGGCAAGAGGCTGCGGTCAAGAAGCGTGCGCACGTAAGTCTCCCTGGCGAAGGCGCTATCCAGGCCACGATTGTCCGCATTGCCCGTTGCGCTATTTCGGTAGAGACCGCGTATTTGATGAACCCATTCAAGATTCACCGGAATTCCTTCGGTGGTTGGGGGCGCCTCTGGGGTGATTGCAGCATCTTTCAGTGCGTTCAGAAATGCCGCTGCACCAGCATAACGTTCGCCGCCCAAGCCGACCGCAGCGCGAAGGCAATTCAGCAATGCCGGTCCACAGCTCGCTTCTTCATCGAGCGACAGTGGCCGCCGAACGCTCTTCCTGGGAATGCCATCTTCGTAAACAAACGGGAGATGTCCTGTAAGCGACTCATAGAGTACCACCGCAACTGAATATAGATCTGACGCATTGGACCAACCCTTGCTTTCGACCTCGGGATCGCGATACAGGGGCGTCCCTACAGCGCTCTGTCGCATGTCTTCCCGAAACTTGGCTAGCCCAAAGTCAATTAGGCATATTCGGCCGTTAGCCTCGTCGGGGACGATGATGTTCTTAGGTGCGATGTCGCGATGGGAAATTCCATGATCTTCTAGGTAAACCAGAGCACCCAGCAGCGCCTCGGCAAGGTGTAGAACGCGGCTCGGCTGGTGTCGGAAGTGGTCCATGCAGTGTGTAAGTTCCGAGCCCGAGATGTATTGGAGCTTTAGGTGAAAATCATCTTGGGGCTGTCGAACATCATAGATGCGTGGCAGATGTGGATATGAGAGATCTTTTAGCGCATTGAATTCAGCTCTGGCGTAGCGCTGCACAGCAGCGAGGTTCCTGATCCGTTTCAGAACAAACTCGCCGCCGTACAGAGTGTCCTCTACGAGATATGTAACTGCGGTTGCTCCCTCGCCGAGGACGCGGACAAGTCGATATTGGCCTCCACCAAACGTTTGCGGTTGGTGAGTTGTCGGCATTTTTAGACTATTCCAGGTATCGAGGAGCTTTTGTAAGCCATTCAGTATTTCCGTGGATGTGGGCCGTGAACGTGGCTCTTGATAAACGCATTCAGTGAAGAGGGACACAAAGCCGTCTGCGATTTCTGCGGGCCAAGCACCTGTGCAACTTTGCAAAGAAGTTTCTATCCAGTTTTCAACTGTCGAGTCGGCCTCTTCCTCGCTCGGATCGAGGTTGCTCAGGTGGTTGCACAATGATAGGGCGAGGCCATAAACGTCGCTCTCCAACCCGCCAAGGGCAAAACCAATTCGGCATTCCGGGGACAGATATGGGTTCTGCTGTTCCAATTGATCAAGGTCGGTAGCTATGCTTTGTTGATTGTCCATGTGGGCGCACATGAAGTTGAAGAACTGGATCTTCCATCCTCCAGCGGCCTGGTTTACGTAGATCGACTCCGGGTCGAGGCGTCGATGGACCATCCCGCCCTTGTGGAGAAGAGATAGTTGCTTGAATGAGGCGATCGCCAAGCCAAGGGCATAGTCCGGACTTTGGAGTAGTGAGCGATCGGCAGGAGTGCGCAAAGCAGTTCCTTCTGGCAGCCGAAAAGGGATTGCCAGGTACCGGTCTTCATTCCAAAAGAAGTAGGGATCTACGTCTGGACAAGTTCCATCGATAGCAGCATGGTGGACAGCTTGGTACTCGCGCAGGACGAATGCACGCGGCTGCTCAATCGGGTCCAATTCGTACAGCTTCAGAAGTCTTCGCCCGCCTGAAGCATGCTGAACCAGGAAGTCGCGATAGCCTCGTCCTCCCGCCAAAGCTTCGATGACAGTGTATGAGTTAATCTTTTGGGGAATCTGCGGTCTATTTTTTAGATCTGTGAGGTACGTGCGAATCGCCTGTCCACTTGCCTTCAGATCAAGAGCTGGATTCTGGCGATCTATCCGGACCAGCTCCTCTAGTGCTTCTTGTAGTCGCAGAACGTGCGTGCCAAGCCGGGGGTCAGCCACTCGCAACACGCAATTGGGAGCCGAAAGAAGAATCATGTCGATGACGAAGTGAACCTTCTGGGCGTGCTCGTGCAGGTAGGGTATGCGTCCGCGCAATACCCCAGCTAGCTGACGCCCAACGTGCCCGATCTTTTGCAACGGACTACGGCGCGGCTCGCCTCCTGGCAGGACCCAAACATTCTCGTTTCCGTAGATGTCTCCCGACCAGGATTTCTCATCGATAGCGAAAATTACGTGATCGCCAATGATTACAAAATCAACTTCGTAGGTGTCTCCGGCAGGGGTGACCACTTCTTTGTTGCAAATGACCGTCCAGTTTGCAGGCAGGTCCTTGAGCCGAGACGCTACTTCGCGCTCTGAAGCCGTGATGAACTTTCCGAATTGAATTACTTCAGCCATAGAATCACCTGGACAAAACTGATGCCTGATCGGTAAATGAAATTCTACTGCCCCAAATCATCCAAAAACTCCGACGCGGGTGCTGTGCTCGTTATAAGGAGATGATCGCGGGCGCGGGTACAGGCGACGTAGAGCAAGTGGCGCTCGGTATTGTAAACGTCCTCCAGGTCAGCCTCATCGGTTACAGTCTCTATTCGTTCCTGAAGTGGAATGACCTCGTCATCGCAAGCCATCACCGCGACTGCCCGGAATTCCAGACCTTTGGCGAGATGCATGGTGCTGATGGACAGTCGTCCAATCGGTGTTGTGACGTTTTCGTCGAGAACATCAAAACTGAGTGCGGCTGCGTTTGCCGCGGCTTTGGCCCGGTCCAATTCTGCCTCTGATCGAACGAAGATCGCAATTTCGTGCGGCGGAATTCCAGTCTTCGTTAAGTTCGCAATCCATTGGCCTACGGTTTTGACTTCGGCTTCAACGGTCGCCAATACTTGAATGCCTGGGGCTGGCCCGTTAAAGACTGAGACAGTTCCCTTGCGCTCTTCCGTGTTGCCATCTACGTCGGCAACCTCGGTCCCAAGAAGGCGGTCGGCCTGAGAGCGAATCTGATGCGATGTCCGGTAGTTGATTTTGAGTGTGGTTGAACGGCCCCGAACATCCACTCCCATAGCCTTCCATGAAAACGGCTGCTGGAAAATCCTCTGGCCAAGGTCGCCGGCAAAGAAGAGACCGTTCGCTCGTCCTGCACCGAGCGCGGCAAGAAACCTGAGCTGCGCGATGCTTATATCTTGAGCTTCATCGACTACCGTGAAGTCGAACGGCGAAGGAATGCCGCTTTTGTACCGGCTTGCAAGCACATTGAAGAGACCGGAGTTTGTAATCAATCCCTGTGATTTAAGAGCAGCTCTGACCTGCTCAAAGATGGACCAAAGAATGAGCCGCTGCGGTTCTTTGAGCCGCGTCTTGCGGCCCAATCGAATTACATCTCGATACTGCTCCCACGTATCGAGTTGCCACGCATCGACAACTTGCTCCCATTCTGTCGTCAAGAATTGCAGAGAGAACTTGTTCTCTGCGACGGCAGCGGCAGCAGGTCCGAATAGTTGCTGGATCATTTGACGCGAAGCGATTCGCGGCTTGCCGATGTTCAATTCATAGAGGCGGTAGCCAATGGCGTTCATCGAGTGAACTTCAATGCGTTCGCCTAAACGGGGCTCGCTGCTTATCAGCAATCGCAGCTTGGCTCTCAACGCGTTCGCAAGCGTATCTGAGAAGGTCGTGAGCAGAAGCCGGGTATCCGGGTTGGTTCGCGCAAGATGCACAGCACGGTGCAGCGCCACAATTGTCTTCCCTGTACCCGCCGATCCGGAGACTCTTGCGGAACCATTGAATTCCTTTTGAACAAACTGGCGCTGCGCCGGATGTAGAAACACGGCCCAACGTTCCCAGGGATAATCGAGGGCGAGCGCAAGCTCCTCGACGTTCTTCATCACGCGGAAGCGACGCAGCGCGTCTGGGTGCTCGAACGGGTCCGCTCCTACTGGCACTGTCTCAGGCAATGGCGGCTTAATGCCGATTGCCAAATTTAGCAGTGCCTCAGCCGCCTCGGCCGGCAGGTGGCCGGCAATCTCAAGAAGCGTATCCTCTGTAGCCTCTCGCACATCGGCAAGCCACTCCTGCGGAACTCCATACGCGAGAAACTGGCCATCCGAGATGTATTTGAAGACTGGCGGCTTGGGGGGAGCGGGCTGCTCGACCTCCACGTACTTGGGAATTTCCTGTACACGCTCGCGAACTTCCACCAACTGCGCTGCGCCAGTCTTGGGATGCGTTTCAAGGCGACGCCGCTCCGCCCAATGGTAGGCTTCGTCGTGGTGATTGACATAGCATAGCAGCAGGCTTGCTCCGGTCCGGTGAACGATTAACCGTATGTCCTGACTAACGCGGATTGACCAGAAGTTCGGGTCTTTCGATTTGTCGAGCTTATGTAATTGGAGGCTGGGATGTGCAGGGTTCAACTGGAGATCGAAGGCCGTCGTTTTCACAGCCTTCTGCTCCTCGCCAGTGAGCTTGGCGAGGCTGTCAGTAAACGTGTCTGCGATTCGAAATTCCATCGTTATGCGTACTGGAAGGCGATGGGCTGGAGATTAGCAGCCGTCAGCATTTTGTTTAGATGATTCAACAGCCTGCGCCTTGCGATGTTGTAGTGACCGGCTCTGTCCTGAGCATAGCGGTGATCGCGAGACAAATTCTTTGCGTCCGCAATGTATTCCTGGTACATCTTCGAAAGCATGTCGTCGATCTTCTTGACAGCGGATTTGTACTCGCCATCAGGCAAGGAGCGAATTGGCGCAGTTTGTATAATTCCGATGGAAGACCAGCGATCCCGTACAATACCGATGCTGAACAGTCGCATGGTCTCGGCGAGCGCTTCGCCAAAATCCTCATAGTTCCGTTCGTGCAAAAAGTCGTCTCTGAAAGCGGGCCGGTTGAACGCTGCCCCGAGGCATTCGAGGTGGTGTGATTCATCTGTCTTTTCGAAAGCTTTCCTGTAGTTGTCATAGCACGAGTTCAGAACCATCCCGCATTGATTGAGGTAATGCTGAAAATCGTCCCAAAACTCAATGCGGATTGTGAAAGAAAACTGACCGCAGTTATTCAATTCCATTACGGAATCTAGGAGTCGGGCGTCACTCCGCTGCGTGGTAGCGATAATGAACAGGTCCAACTTTTGAGTGAAGCCCCTGGCTGCCTTTGCTTCATTCTCAATTTCTTGCTTGTCTAAGCGTTTCTTTGTTTCTTTGCACTGAATCCCAATCTTCTGCCCAGCGCCAGTTTCAGCGTAGACATCAATACCGTTTTGCCGCTGCCCTTGGCGCCCATATGGATGGACAGATTCCGGCACATATCGCATTGAGGCAATCTCAGCAACAAGGTCTTGAAAGTCTTGCCAGTTTGATGGCGGTGGCAAGTAAATCTTCAATTGGCCCAAAGTTTTCCCCCTTACACCCGGAACACCTTCATCACTTCGTCGCCCAGATGGTTGATTACCTTCACGGCGATTCTGCCGGAGACTGGTTTATCAAAGGGGCGCGAGGTATCGCTGTGCAGCGTCTCCCATGCTTCTTCGTTGATCTCCGCCTTCAACGTGGTCTTGAGCGACTTGTAAGGATCGTTCGCGCCAAGGAAGTAAGCCTGACGAACAAAAAAACTCTCCTCGTTGTAATCCGTATCTACAAACCAGCAGGCAATCCCGTCGGGGCCGTCGCTCCGCACCTCGCCGGTGCTCGGATGGAATACATCCACGCCGTTCACTTTCACCTGGATCTGTCCGTCCTTCGCGGTGATGATCTCAATATCTGGCTCACCGAAGATGACGAAGAGGTTGCCCTTGCCGGTATTCTTCAAGTCGCCGGCCATGTGCAGGTCGGCGTTCATGCGGGCCTTGAGCACGGGGATGCGGCCCAGCTTATTGAACTCTGAGGAATGCGCATCGTAATTGAACGCGCAGGTAATCAGAACATCGAAGTCCGCATCGCCGGCCTCGCGCGCGGCGGAAACCAGATCGGGGCGGGAGACGGTTCCAAATTCTGGACCGATGAAAATGGCAGCCCGCTTCTCAATTCCATTCTGGTTGGTATACCGGCCCTCCGCGCAAACGCGGTCACCGGGCCAAGGAGTAATCGAAGAGAATGCGATTCTATCTTCCTTGTGCGCCTGCTGCACGCCGCTGGTCTTCAGCGTATCGAGAATCACCTGGACAAAGTCCTGTGCGTCGCGAGCATCCACATTCGATGTTCCCGTCGTCTCGAAAAGGTCTTCCTTCTCATCCACAGCGAGCACACGGTGCGGCGAAAGGCTCTCGACCGTAAAAGGACCAGCTACGCGAACCTTTTTGTTGTCCTCGTAAGGCCTGTCGTACAGGTACGCGAAGTCGGCCTTGGCGCCAATGGAGGCATCTATTAACTTCTGGCGGGTAATACGTTGCCGCCACCATTCGGCGTGCAGTTCCTTCGCTTTGGCGGACCACTTCTCCCCGGCCTCGCGGGGAATTTCCCACTCTTCCCAGCTCTTTTGCAATGCTGCATTCAACGGGCCGCGCAACGGTTCAAGGCGCGCGTGGTACTCCTCCCAAATCACGTCGATCTCGGCGTTGTTGGCGATGGACTTCAGAGTAATGTGCGGAACGCGCTCGTAAACGAAGCCGTGACGAATGCTTCCGTGTGTGGGCGCATCGGAAGGAACCTTACCCCGAACTTCTCCCTCTTTCGCTTGTCCTTCTGGACTATCGGCGAGCAAATAGTATGGGTAGCGAGCGCCCATCACGCGAGCACGGGCAAGTGCAAGTGCAACACGAGAGGTGTCAATCGTAATCCACCGTCGGCCCCATTGCTCTGAAACATAGGCAGTTGTGCCCGACCCACAGGTTGGATCAAGAACAAGATCACCCGGATCAGTGGTCATCAATAGACAGCGTTCAATCACTTTTGTTCCGGTTTGAACGACATAGACCTTGTCATCAGTGAATGATCCAGTTCCGGTATCTGTCCAAACATTCGAGAATGGAATCACAGGAAAGTCTTCCAAGTAACGAACATACTGAATTGTTCCGTTTACTGTTGGCCAGAGTCGAGTGCTCTTTGCGAGTCTCACAAGCCCTCTTTCGTCTGACTTGAAGGTTCCTTTCCCCGGCGTGTAGTCGCGCCCCTGGTAGTTGAATTTACGTATATCGCCTTCTCCGGCGGGTCTTGAACTCGTAAGATTATCTGGACGGAATTGGCGAACTTCCACCGGAAGGGATGCAGGGTTTTTCCTTTGTGCAGGCGTCATGCGTGCTGTTCGCATATCCTCGAAGCGAATTAGCGAATAGACCTGTTCGGTTGACGACCCAGCCGACTTATCCTGATAGGTCGCCCGGTATTTGCATCGCTCTCTATTGCGTGCAAACCAAAGCAAATAGTTCGATGCTGCGGAGAGGTAATCTCCAGCCCGCCCTGTAGTGGTGCGAAAGGCAATTTGCGAAACGTAGTTGTTGTTTCCAAACACCTCTTCTAATACTGCACGCACGAGATGCACATTTTCATCGCCGATTTGCACGAAAATCGATCCCGATTCTTCCAGTAAGTCTCTCGCGACAGTTAGTCGGTCGCGTAAATAGGTAAGATACGAATGAACACCATCCCTCCATGTATCTCGGAACGCTTTCACCTGCTCCGGCTCGCGCGTGATGTGGTCCACATTGCCATCTTTTACATCGCGGCTCGTTGTGGACCATTGAAAATTGGAGTTGAATTTGATGCCGTATGGTGGGTCAAAATAAATGCACTGCACCTTGCCGCGCAAGCCCTCGCGCTCTGCCAGCGAGGCCATCACTTGCAGGCTATCGCCAAGAATCATCCGGTTCGACCAGTGCGCATCATGCTGGTAGAACTCCGTCTTAGCATCTTCGCTCGGTAGCCCATTGAAATCTGCAAAGAGATCGAACTGCGTTTCCTTCTTGTCGCCTGTTTTCTCCGACTGCCGGCGCAGGTCATCGATGAGAACCTTTGGATGAACCTTCTCCTGGATATAGAGCGGCGGCGCGGGCACAACTAGATCGGACCAGTCCTGCTCATCCTTGCCCCGCCATACGAGTTGCGGATCGAGATCGCGGTTGCGGCGCTCGTAGGCTACGCGAATCGGGCTTTGCTCATCCGTTCGCATGACGGACTGGTACTCCGCCGTTGGGATGTTCTTACGCGACGCTTCGTCGTGAGTTAGAGTCTCAACCGTCTTGGCCGAAGGTGCTTTTTTGGTTTTCATCGACAATGCCAATCCTCCGGAACGAGGGCTTCAAGGTAGTCCAATACGACGTCTTGAGCGCCGTGATCGACTGCCCATTGAAGGTGCTGATCGAAGCGGAGACTCTTCTCAAGATTGGAAGTATGCCACCAACCGGCAAGGATGAGAGGCAAAGGCGGCTCCCAACTAGAACCATTTCTCGCCTTGTCCGGCAGGAGTTCCCACATGTCATTCCACCTCTGCGGCTCCGGACAAATCCGTCCTTGCTCAATACACTTGGCCCGAAATGCTTCCATCCTGTTCATCATCAAAGAATCTTCTCTCCAGCGAACTGCTCGATCATGCCGTTAAAATGCATTTCAACCTTGGCGGCGAAGTCGGATTCGATGGCGTAGACCTCAGTGAATTCGGCAAATGCCCATCGGCCAAACTTGCCGCTATTGTTTACGCCGGGAATCCAGTAGGTTTCCATCGTGATCTTCTTGTCTTTCGCATCCTCGCGGCGGTACCCCTTGATCTCAACGACCAGATGCAAGAGGTCATCCTCGCCATGCCCATCGTCCACCAGCACAATAAAGTCCGGCCTGTATATGCGGCTTTCCGATCCGCAGCGATAAGGTACATCGAAGCCCAGGTTTTGATTCTTGACATAGGCTTTGACCAGCGGGTGCGACTCGGCGACGCGGCAGAATTCAGCCTCCCAATCGCTATCGAGGATGACCCAGTTAATCTGGCACCGAACCGGCTGTGCGTCTCCCGTCCACCAACGGTCTCGCTTGGACGTAGTGAAGTTGACGTGAATGGTGGAGCCAGTTGGATTGTAGGGGTCAAGCAGGACCTTGATCGGCGACTTGCCAATGGTGTCGGCGGTGATTGCCGCAGTGATGCGCTCGCACGCCATATCGGCCAGGTTCCGGTAAAGGATTTGCGCGGGATAGGTGCCACCTGTACAGATAAGGCGAGTGTCCAGCCACTCCTTGGTGATGCGCTTGAGCTGACCGAAGAGATGAAACTTCGGCTCTTCGCCCGGATCGCGCCATTTGGTGTAAAGCAAATGAGTAGTCAGGTGGTAGAGCACCGTTGAGGGACGCGTGTCGCTCAGGTGCTCGACGGTGAGGTTTACGCCCTCGCCGACGATGCCAGAGTTCAATGTGTTCGATGGCCCGGTCAGTTCCGGCGTCAAATTCAACACAGAATCGTCGCTGAACTTGGCAGTCAAACGATCCTCGGGCAACTCCACGCGGTAGCCCATGACGCGCGGGAACTGGATTTCCAAAGCGTCCCTCTCGGGACGGACAGCCTTGACCTGAATTGTCTCCCTGGGCGGCTGCGGCGGAGCCACAACTGGCTTGGCTGCAAAATCAAAGGGAATGCCGAGAATATCGGCGTACTCGACATTGAACAGTCCTGCTTCATTGAGGTCGTAGGACTGGCGGCGGAGAGCGCGGCCAATGACCTGTTCGCAGAGAAGCTGCGTGCCGAAGGCGCGAACTCCAAGAACGTGCGTAACGGTGTTTGCATCCCAGCCCTCAGTGAGCATAGATACAGAGACAACGCAACGGATGGATTCGCCTAGGCGTCCCTGCTTACCGACCGTGTTCATGACTTCACGTAGCAGGTCCTGGTCAGTGATATTGTCGGCCTGCTGCCGGTCGCCTGTCCGCTCAAGAATGTCGCGGCGGAAATGATCGATTTCCGCAGCCGCCATCTCGCGGAATTTTGGGTCAAGTGCTTCGCCGGACTCAAGTTCTTCGCTGTCGATGAGCAAAGTGCGGGGCTGGGGATATGGATTGCCGTGTTCATCGAAGTTGCGGAAAAGTTCCAGACGCCCATTTACAAGCTTTTCCGTGCCGTCCTCGGACTTCTGGAGAAAGCCAGAGATGTAGTCATAAACCAGCTTTGAGGTAGACGTGTTGTTGCAGACCACGATGAAACAAGGTGGCACCTTGACCTTCGCTTCGCTCCACACGTCGAAGGTTTTCTTGTAGTGACCGTAGAGAGCTTCCAGGGCTGTACATAGCTGGGTCGGCAAACTGAGTGGGTCAAGAACTTCGGCCTTGCCGCGCCCCTTCTTGGGCATCCCCTTGCGGATGTGTTCCCAGAGATTACGAAATACTGGCGTTTCCTCGCCGGGGATGTTGTCGGCAACCGGAACACGCGGGAGCTTAACGATGCCGCATTCAATTGCGTCCATCAGCGAGAAATCGCTCATCGTCCAATGAAATAGTGTCCCCTCGGCGTAGCCGGAGCCGCGAAGAAAGAAGGGAGTGGCCGAGAGATCGATGACTCGGGTGATACCGATCTTGCGCTGGACGATTTCCAGGCCGGAGATCCAAAGGCGCGCGGCCTCATTGTTCTTTTCGGCCTCCTGCTTGTCGTCGCCAGAAAGATCTTCCTCGTCGGGATCGCCGGGCTTCTCGCGATAGCAATGGTGGGCCTCGTCATTGAGGACCAGAATGTTCTTCAGGCCCATGAGGTCCGGCATTACGCGCTGGATCATCTGGCCTTCAGTTTCCAACGTCTCCAGAGGCTCGCCCCTTCCCTGAAGCAACGCGCGTCCGCCCTTGGAAATGTCGAGGCGTTCCCTCAATTTGAAGGCGTGGTAATTGGTGATGACGATCTTGGCGCGCTGAATATCATCCAGCATGTCCGAGGGCACTAACTCCCGGCTGGCGTAATAGCTGTATGGGTCGTTTGGCTGGAGAACACTCAGCCGGTCCTTAATAGTGAGGCCCGGCGCGACAACGAGGAAGCCTCGGGTGAAGTGTGAGCTGCCGGGACGGCGAACAGCATTGATGGTCTGCCAGGCTATCAGCATGGCCATGACCGTGGTCTTGCCGGCGCCAGTCGCCAGTTTCAAGGCCAGCCGCATGAGTTCAGGGTTGGCCGAAGCGTTCGAGTTGGCCAGGTGCTCGATGAAGCCCTTGCCGGTCTTCCCGAGCTTCGGGGCAACTTCTGTCAGCCAAATTGCCGTTTCAGCGGCTTCGATCTGGCAAAAGAACGGTCGAATGCTGGCGAATTTGTGATTCCGCCAGTGCTGGAGTAGCCGCGCCGTCTCAGGGGTTACCAGCCAATCATTCGGATTCGGAAGCTGCCTCCAACGGTCTACTTGAAAGCGGAGGTCATTGATGATCGGCGTGGGATCGTATTGCTGCTCCGCCGTGGATAGGCCAACACCCTCATTGAAGACCAAGGATTCCTGCGTGGAGGGCTTCTTCCGCTTGCGAGGTTTGGGGATGGGCGTGATGAATTCCGCGCGGCGGCGGCTTTCAACTATCTGCTGCGTCGGCTGCCCCTGAGCGTCCAGTTCCCAATGCCGGGCTGGGTACTCATAGGGTGAGTTGAGAATCGGATGCTCAAAAAACTGATTTTCCATGTCTTAGCCGCGCGCCCCAAGCAATGCCGTTTCAGCACTTTCCGCCGATGCGCAGGTTGCCAGAGATTCCTGTGTCGGTCCAACCTGGCTGTCCTATACAAAGCCAACCGAATGCGCTGAAGGTGAACGCATACAAGTGTACCTTCCAAGGCCCTGATCGGCATTCCCTCTTGCTCCAGAATATTCGTTCTAAAGAGGATCGGCACGATGGATCATGTTCGCAGAGACCGATCTATCGCTGGAGAGGCATCGCCAATCGGGCAAGCAGATTCACATAATGTCATTAAACTTGACAACTTTCCGAGTTTTGGGTAGGCTTTGTTCAGGTTGGGTCGCGGTTACCGCGGCTACAGCAAGCTCTTTGACAACTCCTTTTCCGTCGTCTCCACGACCGAGCCCTTCTGTGAAGAGGGGCATAATGCCACACCGGAAGATTGGTGTGGCGACAGGACACAACTCCTGTCCGTTCAAGGCCCAGTACCCGGAGGACAGCAGTATCCCCTCTCTGTATCGGACCCCGCACATGTAGATGTACGTTGTGCGGCACACACAATGGCCGGGTCTTCTGATTCAAGCCCATTCCTACTCGGAGGCGCAACCGGACGCGGCACTCGGTATTGTGCTGCCGAGGGAAAGGGGGCCGACCATATGGGACGGCAGAAGAACTTGCACGTCATTATGTCTTGCATCGAAGAACTGTTGACGCAAGATGGGCTTGAATCGGAGCAGAAAGATGCGTTGGCTACGGCGTTGAAGGCTGTGAAGCATTTTCGGCGTAACGCGACGCCGAGCGAAGCCGATGTTTATCGGATCGTTCGCATCGTTGCCGAAGAGATTTCAAAGAATTTCATTCGCTAGATGTAGCCTTGCTAGTTCCAGAGGGGACCCGCAACCAGTTTTGATTTCGATTATGGATTACGGAAAAGCAATCAGAATCGTGCGAGCACTTGCAGACATTCCGCAGAGGGAGCTCGCGCGTCGCCTTGAGGTGGACCCAAGCCTTATCTCAATGTTGGAGGCCGGTAAGAGAAAGCCAAGTCGAGAGTTCTTGGAGCGATTTGCTGCGAATCTCGGTGTTCCTTTTCATCTCTTGATCCTCTTGGCCAGCGATTCAGGAGATTCAAAGACGAGCAACCCGGAAGCTCTCCAGAAACTCGCGTTGGAATTGGCGCGCCTTCTTTTCAGGAAAGGTAACGATGAGGAAGGACTCGTTCAAAATAAAACGGCTGAACATTGCACATGAAAGCAGCCTGGCACGCGGCTTAGGCTACCACATCGACGATCTTCTCCTCCTTGCAGAAACCGCGAGAGATTTCTACAAGCCCTTTGAGTTGCATCCAAAGCCGCGACCATTTGCCAAGAAGCCCCCGAAGAAGCCAAGACCGATCGACAACCCAACTAGAAAGCTTAAAGAAGCGCAAGAACGAATCAACAAGATTCTGCTCAGCCCTGTGATTTTGCCGGACCATATTTTCGGAGCCGTTCGGTACAGGTCAATCATCGGCAATGCTCAATGCCATCAGGGCGCGAAACTTCTAGTTACTCTGGACATTCGGCAATGTTTTCCCAGCATCACAAACGTGCATGTTTATAGCGTTTGGTCGCGTATCCTTGGGTGTTCTCCCACGGTAGCAAGCCTTCTAACGAAACTCACTACGTTCAACAGGCATCTGCCGCAAGGAGCCCCGACAAGCCCCATTCTCGCCAACCTTTTCATTTGGTCCGTAGACGGACAGATCCGTGATACTTGCGCAGAATTGGGCGTTGAATATTCAACTTGGATCGACGACCTCGCCTTTTCCGGGGAAAAAGCTAGGGACGTGATTCAGGTTGTTGTCGAGGCCCTGCATCAGAGTGGACTCCGGCTCTCTCATAAAAAAATCAAGATCATGGGGAGAAGTCAATCCAAGACACTCACTGGGACACGGCTCGGGAAAACTTCACTGCGCGCGCCGAAGGAGATATGCGACCGTGCGCGAGCGGGCATACACAACTTGGAATCTAATCTAATTTCAGAAGCTGACAAGGAGAGCTATTGCCGCCGACTGAGTGCCTTGATCGCGCACGTCCAGCGCATTTGCCCCAAAGATTCCGTGCACCTTCAAAGAGACCTTTCCAAGCAGATCGGCAGATGATCCTCCAATCGACGGTCATACAAACGTAGTAGCTGAGCGTAACGTCACCAACCTCGTAAGCGCGAATCATAAAGATACGTGCCCGTCGGGTGGGCAAAGCAAGTTGCTTCGCAGAAGTCTCAAGGTCGGGCGGGTAGACGGGCAGTAGGCACAAAAAGAGGCGGAGACTGATTGGGAGGCTCCGCCAGATTGTTGCGATTGAGTTACGCTGCTCTGGTTTTCTTGACAGCCTTCGCAGGTGGCTTAGGCATGGCATGTTTGTTGGTCTTGGTCTTGTCCTTGGCTACGAACTCCTGCTTGACTTTGGCGGTGATGGCGTCCACGTCCACCTTGTAGAATTCGGCGGATTCCTTGAATATTCTCCTGGTGTCGTTCGCAGATTGGGCAGAATGGAGAATGACAATCTCCACCAATAGGCGTCCAAGAATACTCTCCTCAGACTTGCGAACGAAAGCCGTTAGCAGCTTGGCTGGCGTGTCAGTAGAGCTTTTCGCTTTGCCGATGCCGTGTTGACGGAGGATGATGGCCAGTCGGCGCTCGTCCAGCATTGCAGCAAGCCGCTCGACTACGAAAAGCAGGTCGCGTTTCATCAAACGGACTGGCACGGCTTCGATAATGGCACTCAACACACGCAGTCCGGTCGTCTGGGCCAGTGCTTCATCGCGGCGCTGCCTATCCTGAACCGCTTTGAATGCCGCATCGTTGGCGGGTGCTTTTTCCTTCTTCGGATGGTGGACCGGGCAATCTGCGTTGGCACAGATGCGGCGCAACTCCCCTTTGTCCGAACCTTCGGTGACGATAGCCTCGGTGGTGAACTTGCAAGTTTGGTACTCGGGCCAATCGCGCTGCTTCTGGTTGGTCGGCTTCTCTGCTCGAATCTCAACGTACTGGTTGCGCGGGATTGCCGGACTGTTCGCCTCCGGCTTGCCATACGCGCGCGTGATCTGTACCAGCTTTGGCTTAGCCACAATCGTCTTTGCAACGAATGCGTCAACCTTGCTTTGGTAGCAATCCGGCGAAGTGCAAGCGTCCGCCTTGATCTCCGCAAAGAGCAGGGTGTTAAACCCGGTACGCTTGGGGCAGGTAATGCAAGCTCCTGCCTCTGGAACAAGTTCCGCGTCGTCCTTCGGAAATGGGGAAGAGTCCAGTTCCAAAAGGATGTGGCGCTCAATCCACTCCTGCAATTGCCGCACAGGAAGCAGAATGCGCCGGGGCTTGCCGCCGCTGACGTAATCCTCTCGAAAGCAAGCTGTGAGGGCTTGCTCCTGTTGGGCTGACTGCAACTTGGCCAGCAAAAGCGCGTGCCCCGTGCCAATCTCGTCCTTGAGAAATGCCTCGGTCACAGCTGGCGCGAGTTCCACAAGGCGGAGGCGACCCGCAACAAACGCCGGGGATTTCCCGCATTTGGCTGCGATCTGTTCGATGGAATATTTCGGCTCCTCAAGACGCAGGAGCGCGGCGAAGCCTTGCGCCTCTTCCAATGGATGCACGTCACGCCTTTGGAGGTTCTCCACGATGGAGGTTTCGAGCGCCTGGGCGTCGGTCAATTCGACGATGCGAACTGGGACGGATTCGTTACCGGCCAACTGCGCAGCACGATAGCGCCGCGCTCCGGCAACGATCTCGTAGTTTTGTGGTCCCTTGGGTCGTACCAACAACGGCGAAAGCAATCCCTGTGTGCGGATGCTTTCCGCCAATTCGTTGAGTGCGGCTTCATCAAAGTTGCGGCGGGGATTCATCGCCGACTCTGTGAGGATTGCGAGTGGCAGGTTGCGGTATTCGGACTGAACTGCTGTTGTCATAATCTCATCTCCTTTGGTTGTCGAGCGTGAATGCGTGAGCGGGCACGGGCAAGCGTACCCGCTCAGGTCTGCGGATTTAGCTCGCCTGTGCGAGTGGCTCTGCATCTTCGGCGAAGATCGCGTCGAGGATAGTTGCGGAGGCTTGCTGGATTACGGCCAGTGATTCGGTGAGCAACTCGGCGTTGCCGTGGTACAAGCTGATGTAGTCGGCGCTGGCGCTGCCGGTGTTCAATCCCACTGCTCGGCCCACGATGAAAGCAATGGACTCGGCCTCGGTTTCCCGCACGGTCTTGGTGGTGAGGGTGCGGCGCTCGGCCTTGTGCAACATTTCGTGCGCCAGTTCATGCACTAACGTGCTGAACTCCTCGGCTTTCGTCTGACCGGGCAGCAAAACGATCTTTCCGCCGTAGCTTACTCCTTGCGCAGGCGCGATTCGTTCGTTGTATTCAAGCTCGATGCCTTGCTGTTGAACGAACTCGAAAAGTCGGTCGTGGTGGGTGCCGACTTCGCCGGACACGGTGGCGGGTTCGGGAAGTTCTTTGCCCTCGGTCTGTGCGATGTCAAAGACGTACACGACACGAAAGCCGATGAGCAAAGGCTTCGGCTTGTCGCTCTGCTCGACAGGCTGCTCGTCGCACTGGTGCCTGGTCCCGATCATCGGAGCCAAAATAGGGATGCCCTTTTGGCCTTTCTTTACGAAGCGTCCAAACTCGTTCCATGTGCGAATCCCTGCAACGCGCGTTGCGTCGGGGCGATGATGCGCGATGGAAAGGATGTTGCCGAAACTGTAGTTGTGGAATCGGGCCATAGCGGTCAGATAGGCTGTGAGAGCCTCGCTCTTGCCCTGCTCAAGCTGCTCGATCAGGTGCTTGACGTTCTCAGCAATGATCTGTTGGGTGGTGGTTTGCTGGCGGCGGATTTCCTTCTGGCCGCCGCTGCCGCTGTTGCCGTTGTTGTTGCTACTGAACTTCATGTTTTTGTTCTCCTTTTCCGCCGTGACCGGCTGAGCGTCTTTCTCACCCACGGCTGGGAAGCGCGAAGACGGTTGGCGGAAAAGAACGAACGCAGCGTACGACGGTGGGAGTCCGGAGGAAGGGCGCGGCAAGTGACAAACACGCACCATCGTTTGACGCGCAGCCGCGCTCCGAACGGACAGAGAAGGCCCGCTTAGCGCAGGGTCTTTGTGCGCTGGGCCGTCCATCCAAGGACGCGAAGTGGAAAGTATCCAGGACGCAAAATCTCTAATTGTGCGATCTGAACGACCAGATATAGAAGATTGGTTCGGTGAGCTGATTTCTTAGCTGACTGCGAGTGGAGTGTCAATATCCTTGAACTTCAATGAAACGAGATGCGTTGGGGATGTATTCGCCGTTCTCACGAAGTTGGCGTATTCTTAAAAGCTAAATTGCAATTCTTCTGAGGAATGGGCCGATCCGCTGAACTGAATCGGGCCTGATTGCCTCGTGGAGGACGTCTTGTACGAGCGTGAGCTTCGTTGTGCCTTGGAAGCAGTCCGTGAAGCCGGGGATTTTCTGCGCCCTGCTTTTCATACGGGATACTCAGAAAATCTAGATAAGAAGCTAGAACCCATAATTCGCTCTCGCTTGACAGAAGCATTTCCTGACTATGGTTACAAAGGCGAAGAGACTAGCCCGAACATCTTGCCCCAAGAGGCGAAGGGGCATCTTTGGCTTGTCGATCCCCATGATGGGACACATGCAGCAGCAAAGGGTCATCGCGGTGCGGCGGTTTCAATCGCATTGCTCCGCAAGGGAATCCCGATCCTTGGCGTCGTATTTGCTTATTGTGCCCCGGATGATGAAGGAGATCTATTCTGGTGGGCGGAGAGCCAGGGCCCCCTGCGTCGCAATGAGAGGGAGATAAAGCGCGCTTGGGCGCCAACTCCGAATGCCAAGATGACGGCGCTGATCTCCCAGGACGCCGACAGTGCCGCTTCAGCTAACGCGGCTGTCGCCTATCCGATGCGTTATCGGGGAATCCCCGGCATTGCCTACCGATTGGCTCTCGTAGCAGCAGGGGAAGGTGATCTTGCGATTTCGTTGAATGGTCCAACCGGATGGGATGTTGCCGGAGGGCACGCACTTCTTCGGGGGGCAGGAGGCGATCTCTTTGGCAATGACGGTAGTCCAGTGACTTACGATCTCTCGGGCGACCCTGAAGTCTCGCTTTATTCCTGCTTTGGTGGTTCTCGCGATCTCGTGAAGAACGTCATCAAGAAAAACTGGCGCAGTGCACTTCATCGGCCAGCGGAAGAAGCGAAGGGCATCCTCGCCTATCTCAAGCCTGGCAAGATCGTGGCTGATGCTGGTCTGCTTGCACGGGCACAAGGTTGCCTCCTCGGCCAATTTGCTGGTGATGCATTGGGATCATTAGTAGAGTTTCAGAGTTGCGACAGAATTCGTTCCAAATATCCAGACGGTCCAAGATTGCTGGAAGACGGCGGTCACTGGAATACCATTGCCGGTCAGCCCACGGACGATTCAGAACTCGCTTTGGCGCTTGCAAGATCGATCATCAAGAAGAACGGGTACGGTGACGAAGAATCGGCGACGGCTTATGCGCAGTGGTATGACTCCCATCCTTTTGATATAGGCAACACGACCAGCATGGCTTTAGGACCTGCAAGCCATGCATTACATCAAGGCGAATCAGTTGCCCAAGCTGCACAGAGTCGGGCGAGTCATTCATCTCAGGCTAACGGTGCGCTTATGCGTGTGAGTCCGTTGGCGATTTTTGGCGCGGCATTACAGGACTATGAAATCGCCCGATTTGCTCGTTCGGACGCGGGCATAACACACCCAAATGAGGCGTGCCGTGCGGCGAATGCTGTTTTCGCGGTCGCCATTTCCTACGCGATCAGAACTGGCTATAGCGCAAAGATAGTTTATCGTTACGCTTGGTCCTGGGCTCACGATAAAGCTGTGGACCCTGCGGTTGTGGAGAGTCTGGAGGCGGCGGAATTTGAGGCGCCAAGGGACTTCATCACTAACATGGGCTGGGTTAGGATCGCATTTCAAAATGCGTTCTATCAGTTGCTTCACGCGTCAAGCTTAGAAGAGGGCGTTATCAACACGGTACGTCGGGGTGGTGACACGGACACGAATGCTGCAATTGCTGGCGCGCTTCTTGGTGCCGTACATGGAAGGCGCGAGATTCCAGCTCAGTGGAAAGATCGTCTACTGACCTGCCGCCCGATCAAGGGCTTGCAAGGTGTATCAAAGCCACGACCAGCGACGTATTGGCCAGTCGATGCGTTGGCGCTGGCGGAACAGTTGTTACTTGCTGGCCTGCAAAACTCCTACAAGAGCGAATTCCCAGTGACAGCCGAATATCAGAATGGCGATGAATGGAAGGATCGCGCATACAAATTCCAGCACCTAGGTTATATTCCTTCCTTTTTAGACTTCGATGTCATCCTCGGATTTATCCCCATGTTCGAGAAGCAGCCAATTGAGCCGTTCTATAGGTGGGAAGGAGGCGAGGTCGGAAGCGATGGGGTTATAACGATTGCACGGCCCGTCCGGGACTGGAAGATCGATGAGTTCATCTGGTGCCTGATCAACCACGGGTTTGTTCAGGATTTTGACTGGCCCGAGTGGAAGGATAATGCGGGGAAGAGGTATTTGGATAATCCAAGCCTGTTCGATGGTGCTGATCTTGAAACGTGCGTCAAGCTTCTCACTACATTCCAACGTGGAGACCGATTTTGTGATGGTCTCTTAGCTCACTTGATTCAGTCAGGTCAGCTCCTGGCAGTTTTGCGCCGATTACGTACTTTGCGCGAGGCTGGCGCTATCAGGTGGAATGATTCCGGAGAGCGATACCACCCAACTGAAGTGACGGAGGAGACAGTTGCTCCCGATCCCAAAGCCGACTCCTCAATCGCATCTTCCGATATAGCGAGCATCGTGAAAGACACCGAAGGGACTGAGGACGAATTGACTTCAGAGGATCAAAAGAGCGCGAAGAAGGGCGAAGTCTCATTTCTCTTGGAAATCCTAGCTATTGCGAACCAAGAGATAGGCGCCAGGAGCGCTACAAGCATCAAGATTCGGCGAGAACTTCGAGAACGGGGTCATAAGGGAGGTTTGCGAGGGATTGAATGAACTAGCCATTTCGTTTCGGCTATTTAACATATTGCGACGCAACGATAGAAGCAGAGGGGCGGCCAGAAGTGCATTAATTCCAGGATTCCATACAGCAGGCCGAGGAGACTTGATAATCATCCAGGAGATGGTTGATTATCATCCATGCATTCGGTGGAGTAAAGATCAGAGTTTCCCCGACCTTGAGGGGGAAAGGGTCTAAGCGGGCGCACCCATTAGCATGGACTGATGGCAAACATTGGTCAGCGGCGTCGCGTTCTACATCGTCGCAGAAGAAGCGCTTTTGTCTTGGCCAGCTTGCAAGGAGTCCTGATGGGTAAGCTACGGTTGGTTTGATGATCGCCGAAAGGAGCGGCGTTTGTTGGGGAGCTGGCCAGCCAATGAATTCAGGGTTTGTGGGCACGCATGCCGTCAACGCGCAATCCACCGCATACTACAATGCAGCAAGCGTGGACCGAGTTCTGGATACTTCTTCGAAGTGCGGAACTTCGAAAACATACTTGGGTTCTGGACTGTACTCAGTTAGGGTCTGCATCACACGCGAAACGATATTCTTGTCAGATTCGGCCCGGTCCACAAGGAATATTATCGGCTTGTCAAACTTCACGCGTGCCTCGCGAAGAAAATCCCGTAGGATGCACAGTGATGCTTCCACACCGACTTCTCCCATGGTCGCTGATGTCAAATCCAAATAATTAATGCTCTGAACTTTGAATGCCTGAAACGCGTCGTGCCTAGTCAGCCCTCCGATATCGAATCTGGGAGAGGTCCGCAATTCGATTACGTGTGATGGCATCGCGCTCATTAGCGCGTCGCGAAACTCCTGTTCGCTAACATCAGGAAAGAGGATGAAAAGAACGAGCCCACGTTTGGGCGTTGGGAACAGCATCCCCTGTGTTCCAGGCTCAATAAAATCTTGCTCTGAAATTGTTGTCCGTTTCTGCTTTGGAATGATGAAGAGTTGGGTCCTGTTATTTTCATCAGGCATGGTTGGTAACCTCTGTTGACAATTCAGCTTCCAGTTCGGCGGGGCTTCTCTTTGAAAGATGCCAAGGCGTTCCCCATTCGGGTGTCTGAACTGACATCTCGCCTGTATCCTTGTTCTTCAATTCGCGGTTTTTCATGAAGGCGCGTTTATAAAGCTGCGGGGCTACGCCCGAAAACGGCCGAAAGAGGACTTTGGCTTCTTTCTTTTCTTTGCTTCTAGGATCGAAGTTCGCCAAGATGCGGCTCGGCGGTTCCCAATCGGATTGCTCCACGTCTATCGCGTCGCGGTGAAGATTCAACGCTTGACTCTTCGGGTAGGGCTCGATGTACTGTACCTCATCCACCCCGGCTGCAATAATGTGACGAGCGCAGTAGTGACATGGGAAAGTAGTTACAAACAGCCGCGTGCCGACCAGCGACACGCCTTTTCTGGCCGCGGACAACAACGCATCCATTTCCGCATGAACAGCGCGACTGAACTCGAGTAGCCCGCCTATTCGTGTCTTCCGCAGCTGCACAGCTAGCTGTTTGGTTCTCTCATCTGAAAGCTCACGAATCTCTTTGATATCCTTAAGCAGTTCTTTGAATGTCGCCAGCAGTTCGTTGATGATTTCGTTCTGAGTTCGCGTGTTGCGGCAAAATCGCTCATCTTGTTCCCTAAAGTATGCGCACCTAGCGTCATGGGTGCTGCGCTCAAAAGACTCTCCATAGACTCCGCCTCCAGCCTTTGGGACTTCGTTTGTGCCAGTCGCAACTACGTTCCCATTTGCGTCGACCACCGCCGCTCCCACCTGCTTTGATAAGCATGCACTCTGCATCTGAGCGCTGTATGCATGATGCATCGCAGTTTCGCTCACAGTAGGGCGGACGAGATCTGAATGCGAGACAATTTTCACGAGACGCGAAAGGTTTTCAACGACCAGCCAGTCTGGGTTGGGCACGTTTCCCTTCACTCGATCTGCCGTATTATCTAAAAAGTAATCGGCAAGATGGAAGGCATCAGCCACATGCTGGCCATTTGGGGGCTTCGCGTTTGCATCACGCTCCATGAATTCCTTTGCCGCGACCCGGCCGCCATCAGAGTATTTGACGCCTATTCGTGTGATCCGCCGCTCCTCCTCGCAGACCACTCCAATCAACACAAAGGCTTGTCCATATAACTGACGAAGAAATCGCACCTCTTCCGGATGCCGCAAAGAATCGAGGATGTAGGCTCTAGGCTTTCCGTCGGGAATGATGGCTTTGCCAATCGTGATCGATTGTTGTGTCCTTGACGCTCGTTGAGCCCGAATCTTCAATGTCAATGCTCGGGCTATCGCGGCCAAGTCCTCCGCACGCATTTCGTCGCCGTAGTCCTGGAATGTCTTCACTTGTTGCAAGGAGGGACGGTTCGAGGCTGGGGAAAGAAGCTTGCCGCGTGCGGCAGCCCAGTCGGTAATCACGTCACGCGCTTTTAACATGATGACATCGAATCTTTCGTCTCCGATGGCGATCTGTTTTAGCAAACTTTCGAGTTGCTGAGCAATAAAACTTGTTCCGGATCCCGCGTGTCCAACGACCGCGAACACCAACTCGTTGGATGCAGAGTCCATGAGAACGGTTCGTGACTCCCTTTCAACGGGCGGCGAAGAAATTATGGGTATCGCTGTTGCGTTCGTTGTCATCAATCGCGTTTACCTTCCACCAATAGCAAGCAAGCTTCATTTTCGCTCACAATTCAAGCGGGCGGAGCGAAATCTCGGACTGGGATTTAGGAACTGACAAGAATCCTGGATTAGGTGGCGAAAATTCGCAATTAACGTCCGCGTTTTCCACAGATTGAGAACATTTCCCTCAGCCGATCAGATCCCAGCCGGGCATTCCGATGAAATCAAATCAACTCATGAAGGACGTCAATGGTCGTGTCTGGGTGTGGAACCCGTTGACGCGGAGACCAGTTGCGATATCTGATCTTTCCCTCGTTCTTCCACTCATCCAACCACTGCCGAAGATCGGCCTCGATCACAGTTGAGTATTGCATCGACTCCTGAAAAAGATTCTGGTAGCTAACACAACCCGAGCGTGTTAAGAGCCCAATGATGGATTCTCGCGCGTTTGCTAATCTCCTTCTGTTGAACCTTTGGTACCGGTTCTCTTGATATGTGTGTGAGGCGTCGAAGAGAAATCCTTGTCCAGCTTTCTGTTCGTCTCGTCTACGTTGCGCCAATGCCCGAACGTCGTGCATGAAAGGAATCGAGACGGCCTCGGTCTTTTTGAATTCTTCCAGACCCTTGAATCCCCTCGTCCCAAACACCAAGTGGTAGTGAATACTGTCTCGATCTGGCATTAGGATCGGAGTTGCGCAAGTGTATGAGTAGTTCCCTTGTCCTCTTACTTGAGTGGCATAAAGGTTAACTAATTCGTCCTCCAATTCATCTCCGGAAAGACTCCTCAGATGCTTCACGTCTGCATTGAGCAATTTCTCGAACGGTTTGCTCTCGTCGTCCAGAAAGCGGATGATCCATGAACTCATGAAGTTGATTAAGACTTCGCCTGGCTCAACTCGGAGAAGAGGGGCGATTCGATCTATGCGCGCTTCTTTCCATCCGGTGGGATCGATGAAGAAGAACGGAAAGGAGTTCCTATTGTGTTTTACAAACGAAACAATGTCAGAAATATGGTCATTGAAATCCCAGCACCTCGTAGCGACCTCTATATCCGAAATCGATCGAGCATACTCTTCGAGACTTCGATAGCTCTCCGGGTTGTTCTCAATCAGAAGAGCTCGAACCCTTCTGCATCGACCTTCGCGCTTACAGCTCCGAAGAGCGGTCAACGCAATATCGAACGATGTGTCACTGAGAGCGGTATCTCGGGATTCCCAAGGCCCGGCCATGCAATCGACATAGACGATCTCGTCATAGGCGCTGCCGATGATCGGCGCAAAGGCCTGAAGGTATCGCTGCAACACACGATGCTTGACCTGGGACTGCTCACGGTCATGATAGAAATCGTCATTCATATTGAAATAGTGATCAAGGCCTCAGGTGCATAACGAACAGCCATTTGTTTCCGCTTCGCCGCGGGTGGTACGGAGGCGCGTGAAATTCTAGGGAAACCGTCGTATGTGCGCCCATCAAGGGTTCGACCGTTTTCTTTTTTGCGAACACCACCCCATTGTTTGAAGAAAAATGGGACGTCGGACGTCGCGCACTGATCTCTAATTGAGCGGACCCATTCGATGTCAAGAGGACGAGCTCCTGGACCGCTTTCGCCACCGGCAATAACCCATGAGATGTTGTCTAGATCGATCGGGCCGAGGCCTTCTAAAAGAGGCTCAACTGAAAGGAATTTAACGGACGCGGGAGTGTTTTGAAGGTCGGCGATCCTGGGAAGGCCATGCTTCCTGTTTTCGACGCTGACGCCCCACCAAATATGGGACATCCGCGCAAACTTGTTCAGTGGTCCACGCAACAGCTTTGCTAATCGTGTTGATCGCTTCGTAAGCACTTGGAATGTGTGCCAGTCTGCGAGGGACATTACCTCACAAACCTGTTTGATGTATTCCTCAGGTATCCGGTCGTGAAAGAGATCGCTCATGGAATTCACGAAAATCATGCGTGGGCTGCACCATTTCAGCGGATCAGCTAGCCTTTCCGGGACCGTGCGAAGCTCGAATCCCCTCTCGTAAGGGTGGCCCGCGACGCCTCTGAACCGTTCCGCAAACGTCTCAGCGTAGCAGTGCTTACAGCCGGGACTAACCTTCGTGCAGCCTCGAACAGGGTTCCAGGTCGAATCTGTCCACTCGATGCTCGATTGAGAGCTCACGATTTCTCCATTATCGATAGCCTACCACATATTTCGCTATTTGTTCGCCTATCTATTGGCGCAGTTGATTCCGGTGTCGCTTGCGCATCAGTGCATCAATAAACAAGGGAGAGGCAGGTCTTGAGCCAGAGTAAGCAATCGCGTGCGGATTGACCCTGCAGAATTCTTGCTTGGTTCGCGAGTCATAGTGCCTCCATGTAGGGACGGATGACGTTGCTCACCCGGCAGATTTTGGCATAGCGATAGATCTCATTGACGGTGGCTTTCTTCTGGAGGAGACAGTCTTTCAGAGCCTCGATGGCGATGTCCAGTCCGATCTTGTTGCGAAATTTGAAACAGTCTGCCACCGTCTTCGCGGCGGAATAGACGCGCACAGTAACGCACTCGACCGAATGCTCTTCGATGCCTTCAGAGTGTGAAGGTTCTGTGAGACGAACTACCCGGAGCGAAGGCGACACAGTGGCAGGCTTTCTTGCCCCTTTGCCGAGAGCAATCCAGACAGATGTCGGACCTTGCGTCGTGATTTCGTGGAAGGCCAGGGCCGAAAGCAGGCACAGGACCGCATCGGGCACACGCTTTGCTACCTCCGCATAGAAGTGGCGCTCCGTGACCGCCGCACCCGGCAGAGTATAGATTCCGCGCCCCGTCCGGGTGAGTTTGCCCTTGCGGTAGAGGCGAAGGAGGTACTCGCGCGGGATGCCGATGGCTTCAATGTCGCGTGGTCTCAAAATTCCGTGTTGGCGGGCATAATGCATGGTTCTCTCAAATGGCTTCGCTGTGGTCATGGCATCAATTCGTCGTTAGTTGATCATTTGTAATGACAAATTGCAACACGAATCGTGGCTTTACTGAATTCGCCAGACAGTGTCTGGCGAATTCGGATTTTGCAGAAACCGTCTGCAAAATCTCGTTGGACAGGTTCACATCATCCCGATTCCCTGGGCGACGGAGGGCGATTGCGAGACTTCCAGCGCCGAAGTCTTGGAGACATCGGAGCTGAGTTGCGGGCTGAGTTTGGTCACGTCGTCGGTGAAGAGCGTGGCATCGTGGCTAGCGCGGGAGATTGAGACGTATCCAAACCGCGAATTGAGCAGGTCCGGGTGGACGCCAGTGTCGGCGTTCACCAGCACACGCTCGGCGGTGAGTCCCTGGGAACTGTGGCTGGTGACGGCATATCCGTGGTCAAAGTGGCGATGTTCTTTGGTATCGAACTCAACCTGGCGCTTGTTATCGAGACTGGCTGAGATGCGACCATCGGGCGCGATGGAATCGATTACGGCAAGGTCGCGATTGGCGACGCCAAGCGACTTGTCGGGCGCGGTGAACTGGACGCGGTCGCCGACAGAGAATTCCCGGTCAATCTCGCGGTAGACGCTGACGCCGGTTAAGCGGCGCGGATCATAGGTGGCCAATTCGCCGGAGGACCTCTCGACGGTGAGCAGGTTGGCGGCGGCATTGATGCCGACGACTGTTCCGTAGGTTCCAGCTTCGATTCCGACGCTCTTGCTGCCGCGCGCGTAGCGAATTACATCATCCACCTCGAAGTGACTGGCCCATGAGCGTTCTGCGCCGGTCATGTCCTGGCGCTGAACGAGTACACGGAAGGTGTGGTCTTCCGGCGCGAGGGTTCCATTGGCTTTCAACTCCTGACGCACGGCAACGTTCAACTCGCGGCGGGAGGCGTTGTCCGGTGAGACGATCAATGTCTTCTCAGGTGACTCGACATAGCTCCTGGCAATGGTGCGGATGCGTTCTTCAGTGTTGGGGATTTCCTTCACGCGGCCCTGTTTCTGGAGCGATTCAAGGGCAGTGGATACTTGGCCGCCGGCCAACAATTCGACGACGGATTTCAGCGCCGGGTCTTTCTGGCGGACAATCTCGTCGAGCTTGGCGGTGCGCATTCCGGCCTCCTGCAACTGTTCGAAGGGACGGCCAGCCTCAACGCTCTGATGCTGGCGGGTGTCGCCGATCAGGAGCACGCGGTCGTTCACGCCGAGGCGTGCGAGAAAATTGCGCATCTGATTGGTACTGGCAAGGCTAGATTCATCGACAAAGTAGAAGTGCCGTTGTTGTGTTGTCGCGGGGGGGAACGAGCGGGCAAGGAACCCTTGCAGGGTTCCGGACTCTACGCCAGCCTCATTCAACTGACGGGCAGCGCGAGAGGTCGGGGCGAAGCCCTCGACCGCGTAGCCATTCGATTCGGCGGCGCTCCGGATGACGGAAAGGGTGGTCGTTTTGCCCGTGCCGGCCAACCCCTGGATACCCTGAATGCGGTCCGGGGAACTGAGTACATCCTCAACCACACTCTTCTGAGCGCGGTTGAGATGAGAATGTTGGTCGGCGACAGCGATGGCTTGTTGGCGTGACAAAGTTGGCTCGACCTGGCGCTGCCCCTCGCGTACGCGGCGGACGATCTCGTGCTCTGCCTCGATGGTTTTGGCCGTGGTGAACTGACGAGCCGGTACGCTCCGCGACCGCTCGACTATCTGGAATTCGCCGGAAGACAAGCGTGCATCAAGATTGCCGCGAACCTGGGCAAACGTCACCTCGCCCATGCCGCGGCGGAGGCCGTCGCGAATCAATGCCCGTTCATCGACGACTGCTTCGCGTTCGAAGTTCTTGTCGCGGGAAAAAGTAAGCGACTCTCGAACGCGGTCAAGAGAGTTGACCGGTTTCTCCTGATGCTGAAGCCGTTCACGCGCGGCTCGGACGACAGCTTCGGCCTGGTGCCCAAAGTCGGCAGCGAGCTTGCGATGCGTAGCCATGACATCGGCTGGCGAATGAGTCTCTTTGCGGTCGCGTGTGGAGTGCGCGGCGATCTCAGCCGCCTCCTTTCCGGTGCGACCTGTGCGCTCCAGATACTCGCGAATCTGTTGGCTGCGCGGGCTGGATGCGTCCAGGTACTCCTGCGTATAGCCTTTGATTTCCGGCGCGCCGCTACGCCCAACGGCGATCTCGTAACCGAGGTGGCGAAGCCGGTAAGTCAACTCGGATTGATAGATGGCGGTGGCAAATTGCTGCGATGCAAAGAGGCTCTGCGGCTGGATGGCGCGGGATTGGCCGTTGTCCCGCTCGGTGACATTGAAGACGACGGCGTGTGTGTGGAGTTGCGGCGCAACGTAACCGTCGACTGGTCGGGCCGTATCGTGTTCAAACTTCGCGGCGATGAATTTGGCCGTGGTTTCGGGGGCATGGTTCCCGCCGATCCGAGCCTGCGTGTACATTTCGAGTTGCTCCAGTGCCGTGCGAACGCTCTCACGGTGCGCTACGCGCACATTCTCATCTCCGCCAACGAGCGCGGTCAGCGAGACGGATTTTGGCGCCGAAAACGTCGCATCCCACCCGGCGCGATGCTCCATGGTCTTGATGGTTTTTCCATCGGCATCCTGGTATTCATAGGAGGCGCGCTGGCGAACAAGCTGCTCGCCAGTGGCCGGATGCTGGCCCTGGCTGAGTTTGGCAAAGTCCTCAGCGGAGACAGCTCCGGCAAGGCCGAACTGCCCGGCCAGCCGGCCTTGCCATTCGCCGGCAATGACCCCGCGCTCCGACCAATAGTTCTGCTCCTTCGCGGTGAACTCTTTTGCGTGGTAGCTCTGCGCTTGCCCCGCAGAAAGCGGCTTGGAAATAGTCAGCACAGCGGTCTACTCCAATTGATGTCCGGCAGATTGGAGCTCATGCTCAGGGAACTGAAGATTACCCTGCATCTCTTCCGGTTCCGCTGGGAGAGGCGTACTTGGCACGATCAGATCGTCCATTTGTCGTTCATCGAAGCCGGGGCTCTTCTCTTCGAGTGCGATGAACGGAAACGAGAATCGCGCAACGTGATTGCCGTACTTGAGAAAGCCGCGCAAATCGTCGAGTCCGGAGACTTCAGAGGGCAGGACAAGCGGCTCGGTCTGGCGATCGAGCGCGAAGTTCTTGCCGGCGCGTGAACCGTCGTAGTGGGTTTCACGCAGCCGCTCGATCTCGACTTCGCCGATGGCTTCGCTCACCCATTTCGCGGCGCGCGGCTCAGTTGTCCGAAGGAAGATCTTGGTGGCAGGCTGCGAGAGCATGGCTTCGGAATCCTCGCCATACCGGGCTTCCATCTGGCTCCGTCCCTGGAATCCAAGAATCACTGGGTTCTGCGATTTGCGATTCTCTGTGATTGCCGTGTGGAGCTGTGGCAGCCGTTGCAGGCTGGCGAGCTCGTCGATGACGAACCAGACAGGTTTCTGGTCAGGCATCGGTTCATTCAAGAGACGCAAAACCAGCGTGTCGATCCATAGACTGATGAGCGGGCGAAGTGCCTCACGCATGGTCGGACGCGATGTGATGAAGATCCACCCGCGCCGCGTCTCCGCCCACTTGGTTGCCGTCCAGACAGAGGTCGTCTCGCTCTCTTTGGGCAGCAGCCGAAAGCTGTCCGCACTCATATTGAGGGAGCCGAGTACGCCGGTCCGCTGCTGCGGAGCCTTTGGGTCAATCAGCATCCAATACTCCGTGCCTTTGACGCGGCGGTCGATCTCCGCGGGGTCGGACATCCACTTGATCAGATCCTCCGGCGTCGGCAGATAGCTGAGCAAATGAGCAAATATCTTCTGCGGCGCTTCGACGAAAAAGCGGTTGGTTACTCCTTCGGGCTGATAGAGCGAAACGGCCAGGGCCTTTGCCTCGGCCTTGCGACGCAGCTCCATTGACGGATTCCAGTACGGCATTCGGGCGTCAAGTGGATTGAGGACGATGTCGCCGCGATGCTCGTCGTAGAACTGCTTCACGAACTCGCACGCAGGGTCATAGACGATGGCGCTGTCACCGCGTGCATCAACCTGGTAGAGCATCTGGCGGATGATGCTCGACTTGCCTGATCCGGTGTCGCCCACGATGAGGAAATGCTTGTTCTCCGCATCGCGCGGGATGCGTAATGGAAGCTTGAAGTCATCGGTCTTGATCCCAATGCCATTGCCCGACACGGCCGCAGTGAACTCTTTCGCATTCACGAGCACGGGGCCTTTGAGGCGGCGTCCGTAGCGCAGTTGCTTGATGCGGCCGAAGTCCTTGTGGATCGAAAATGGAAGCTGCAGGACGAATGCTGCTAGTCCAAAGAGGAGCTGCATCTTGAAGAGGTTGTAGAGCGGAACATCCCCGTATATCCAGTGCGCAATCCAGGCATGGATTACCTTGTTCTGATAGTTGCGAGGTGCCTCGCGCATGAGGAAGTAGGTGCCATGGACTGACGCATCCGGCGTTAGCGTCAATGGCAACGGCTTGCCGCCAAACTCCGGCGTAGAACCCGGCTGCACATCCGCTTCGAGCGCGGCACGGCCAGGTGACTCTCCGTCTGAAACATACAGCATCTCGTATTTGCTAGTTGAATGCGCAATGCCTGCCGTTTCGCTGCGCAGGTAGTAAGGCAGGTAGTACCGCTGAAGCGGCTGTAGGCCAAATTGAAAGCGAAGGTAGACGAAGAATCCTGTAGCAACGCACGCGAGGAAGAACGCACCGAGCGTATAGAGATAGCCGCGTGGCGGCCAGATGATGGACTCTCTGCGGCCCCATTGTTGAACGGTTGGCATGGCTATTTCTCCCTGTTTTGACCACGCTTGGCGAGGAGTTCCTGAGCCTGCGCGGCCTTGGTTGTTTGCACTTGCCGAAAGAGAATGTTGAGCTGATCCTGGGCCACCTTGTCGCCGCGCAGAAGCGGTTCAAGGGTTTTCATCAGGAGCATCTGGATGCCAACAAGTTCGGTGAAGATGTGCATCTCCATCGCTGCCGAACCCTGGGCTCCAAGGTTGTGTAAAAGTGCCTCGCGTGCCCAATCGGCAATGGTCGTTCCCTTCGACCATGCAAACGATTCAAGCGCGGCGAACTCGATGTCCGTGAACCGCGCCGATAGTATCCGATTCCGGGCGAGCGGCCGTTTGGAACCATTCGCCAAGGGCTTGAGAAGGGTTGGAGTCTCCATTGTTCAACCTCAATTCTGGAAGGCGTCAACAAATGTAAACGCCGTATACGGGGAATTGCGTAAGTGCTTCATCACCCGAGCGTTGACGTTTGTATACGGGCGTCTACGAACGTCTACCTTTCAGGGGTGGAGTGTCGAGATACACCCGGTGCGCAGCACCGAACGGGCTTTTCACGGCTGCAACACTAACTGCGGGCACGCGATTCATTGGCGGTGTCCGCGACTCTTGCGGGCTTTGCGGACTGCACCATTGGCTCTGCAACCGCGCCATTCTGCGGGGCACGGCGAATACGAAGGCTCTGAGTGGCACGGGCGGCTTCCGGAGTCCGGAGGAATTCCTGGAAGTCGCGGTCCTTGGCGAACACGTAGGCCAACGCCTTGTCCACGACCTCATCGGCGGAGGCGTGGAGAAAGGCTGCATACTGGTCGATCTGCTCAGCGGTCGATTCGTCGAGGCGTATCGATGCGGTAATCTGTCGGGTTTGAACGATCTCAAGCAACGGCATTTTGGGGCTCCTTTCGATGAGTGATCCGAGGTTGGGTTGTGGTGCGAATCTCCGTTGTAACAGCCAACAGAATCTCAACTGCATATATGCGGCAATCGTGCGGAGAAAACTCGAAGCGGCGGCGGACTTCAAGCATGGTGAGAACATCCGCAATCGATACGCCTTCGGCTAGCCATTGGCAAACCGACGCGGTATCAGCGATCAGGCGCCGATGAGAGGCGGATTCATTTCGTAATGGCTGCGCTCTGCGCGCTGTTCTCAGCATGGCTTGCCTCCCACAATCTCCTGGCTTCCAGTCTGAAAAACTTGCTCCATTTGGAACGCCTGTGCGGTCCGGTCGTAGCCGTTCAATTTGAGAACTTCGCGGATCACTCGACGGCCAGGCTGGCGCTCAACGTGGACGACGTAATCGACTGCCTCTCCGATCTCGGCTTCAATGTCCTCGAAGGTGGCCTGAGAGTGGCTGCGCAGTACGAGGTTTGCAAAACGGCGTAGCGCCTTTGCGGCCGAGTTGGCATGGATGGTGGCGAGCGAACCGGCATGGCCGGTGTTGAAGGAGTCGAGCAGCGTGCGCGCCTCGATTCCGCGTACCTCGCCAAGGATGATGCGGTCAGGTCGCCAGCGGAGCGCGGCTTTCAACAGGTCGTCGAAAGTGACCGCATTCCGATACGTGTCGGTCTGGCATTCGACGGCCATGATGTTCGGCTTTTCGATGCGCAGCTCCGCGGTATCTTCGATGACGACGATGCGCTCGTGGTCGGGAATTGACTGTCCGAGGATGTTGAGCAAAGTCGTTTTCCCGGTTCCGGTTCCGCCGCTGATAAGGATGGTCTGGCCGCGCTCGATCTGGGCGGCCAGGAACTCCGCAAGCGGGCGCGTAAGCGTCCCGCGAGCGATCAGGTCTTCGACGGTGAAATGGCGGCTGGTGAACTTGCGGATGACCATTGCCGGAGCGGGCCGAACAACAGGGGGAATCACCGCTGCCAGGCGGCTCCCATCGGGAAGCTGGGCATTGAGCAGCGGGTTGTCTTCATCGAGCTTTTTGCCGAGCCTGTTGGCAACTACTTCGAGACCCGTGCGCAGACGAGCCGGGTCGAACTGGATGCTCGCGTCATTGCGTAGAATGCCGTCGCGCTCGTACCACCATGTCGAGTCGGGATTGCCCATGATCTCGCTGACGCTTTCGTCGAGCAACAGAGGCTCGATGGGGCGAAGGAACGGAAGGATTAGCTCGAAGCTCATGGGCACCTCGGATCTATGGAAGCCCAACGCGAAGCTGGGCTTCCGAATCGGGTGAGGAAGGGCCTATGCGGCCTCTTCCTCTGGGTTGATCTCCTCGGGCTCCTGCTCTTCCGGGCTGACCTTCTCGGCGCGGTCAAGCTTCAGGATCGAAGACACGCGAACTTCCCATACGCGCTGCTTGGCGTTGGTCTTCTTGCTCGTCTGTTCGCGGCTGCGAAGCTCGCCTTCGACGGACAGATGAGCGCCCTTCGTCAACGTCTTCGCATACTCGGCCAGCCGGCCCCAGACGACGCAGCGATGCCACTCGGTCTGGCTGTTGTATTCGCCGGTCTTCTTGTCCTTGTAGCTGGACTTGGTGGCAAGCGAGAGAACGGTGAAGCTGGCATTGTTGGCGGTGCGGGTGATGGCGTCGTTGCCGAGGAAGCCGATGAGCGTAATGCGATTCTGATACATGGTGAGTCTCCGTTGTTTGAATTCCCGGATTGGCCGGGTCACCCTTTGGCGAAGCCCGAGCGAGAGGCCCGGCTCCCAAGTGCCAAGCCGTGCATTCTGGAGCAGGGGCCCAAACTTGATTTGGGAGAGGAGTCCGGAAAGCAGAGCGGCGACGTGCCGCCGGGCGCCGGATGTGGCCCGAAGCGTGTGACCGGACAGAGTAGGGATGGAAACGGAAGACGACCGCTTCATGATCTGCATTGACCGAGGAATTCTCGGCTTGCCAAACCTGCGCTGCTGGCTGCCGAACCATCTCTTTGCCGCCTGCGCAAGCGACCTGAACGGCATACGGACATACCGTCTGCGCGCGTATGGTGACGGGATTCTCCGCCTGCGAAGAAACGAAGGGCCTATCTGCCGCGATTTGTGACCGCGAAAGGACATGGGAAACGCCTCGTTTGGGATGTGTCTTCGGTTCGGGTTACTCGAAGGCCTGGTCGGCCCGGAAGCGGACGATGGTTAACCCAAGGGGATCGACAGCCAGTTCGTTATTCTTCACCTTCTCTCGGAAGACATAAGTGACAGTGGCCGTCCAACGCTCGCGCTTCAACTCGGTATGGTCAGTTGGATTCGAGAACACTTTCATGAACTCAATGCGCGCCGAATAGGGCGACTGCCGCAGGTCGTCGAGTACGACCTCTTTCACTTCGACATCGACGTATGGAAGGGAGCTATCCTTGATGTAGGTCGGAATGATGTTGTCCTTCCGTTCCTGGTCGATCACAGCCCGCTGAACATCACTGTTGAGGAAGTAGAGAGCATTCGTCTGGTCGCGCTCGATGGTGAAGCGATTCCGACTGAAATACAGTTCCGCCCAGCGCGTGAGGTAATACTTGTTCTCGGCCTCCTGCGGGCGGTATTGGAAGTTGCGATAGTCAATCGCTTCCGCACGTCCCACATCGTTGATGCGGACGATCATCGGGTGCATGTCGGCAAGCGCCTTTTGGCTCTTGAAGGTGAGCGCGGCCAGCGTGAGGCAGACGACAGCGAGTACGAAAATTGTCACCTTCAGATAGGTGTTCATCACGAGCGGGTCGCCATACTGTTCAAGGTAGCGCTCAGCGGCTCGTGTGATCTCCGGTGTTGACTTCGTTTGTGAGTTCATCTCACACCTCCTATGCTGCGATCAAATCATTGCGCGCAGGGCCATCATTGCCACACCGAGCCCGCTGCTGCCGCCACCAGCGTGACCGCTGAATAGAGATTGCGTCATGGTTGGAATCTTGAATAGAACGTAGATGTTTACCAACACAAGAAGGATCAAAAGCGGCAATTCTTTGACCATGTTTCCGGGGTCTGAAAACCCTATAAGCTGCGTGTAGTACTGCGCCAGAAGATGGCCAAGAATACTGAAGACCGCGGCGGCTAAAACTTTGTAGAAGCAAAAGCCAATGAAGGCGCGTAACCATCCCCAAAACAGAAACTCCAGTTTCTGAAAAACAAGGAAAGGAATGAAAACGGGGCCAAGCAATCCGATGACTGCGCTGCCAATTGCGCCATAAGCGATGATGGCACTTACGATGGCAGACAGCGCCGCAATCATTACCTGAATTACCACATAAACGATGGCGAAGTAGGGATTCATCATGGCCTTCGCAATGCCTGGCCCGTTCGTGGACTGGGCCTGGTTCAATGTGTTTTGGATGCTCGTCACACTGTCCGTTCCAATAATCGATACAAGGTACTGTGCGCCGCCGTTGATGAATCCCTTAAGCGAGTAGCCGACACCGGGGATAGAACTGTCGTAGAACTTCACCATTGTGTATGCGAAAGTGATAAGCATAAAAAAGTTCAGGAATTTTCCCAGGTTGAACCCTGGTCCGCCACTTGCAGAGGCAAGCGCCTCCTGAACTCCGAACCAGACGAGCATGATCGTTGCGAGAGCGATGCAGATGCGGAGCCCGAGCGCATCGACCGATGGTGACACGGTGCTGGTCAAGGTGTCGCATCCCTGAAGTATCCAATTGAGTATGCCCATGATCTGCCTCGCTCTCGGTCGTTCAGTTCAATAGGTCAAGGCTTGCGCCGCGCCGTTATAGGCAGGAGCAACCTGAGCCTGGTAGGTGCTGTTGAAGTCGGCCGCGTCCTGAAATCCAGCTTTCATTGCGTCCTGCTGCTGTTTCTGCGTGACCATCTGTTGAAGGGCAAGGTTGGCATTGATCTGATTTGCATCTTGCTGGGTTCGGAGTTGCAAAAGAAGAGCCTGGTTGATTCGCTGGAGCGTCGCCATGACCGTCTGCTGGCTGGGGTCCTGGCTCTGCGATGCAGTCTCAAGATTGGCGATGTCCGTCTGCCGTGCTGCTTGGTTTGCACGGATCGTTCCAAGAACTTGGAGGTTGGTGGTCATCACGGAATCGCCGATGTCGATGGTGGCGCCCTGCGCTGCGATTTGCTGCTGCCCAGCTGCGCTCGCTGTGCCGTAGCCAGGGACCATGCCAGGAGTGCGCGGGACGGTCGCCTGCTGATAGGAAACAGCCGCGGCGTTTCCCGTATTGGAGGCATTGAGCCAGCCCATCGAATTGCCGTAGGTGTTGGAGACTTGCTGCATCAGCATCAAATCGCTCCGCGGCGAGAGAAAGCGCGAGTAGAGCATCTGCGGCGAATTCATCATCTGGCGGTAAAGGTTGTACTGCTGCTGTACGGTGTTGTAGGTTTGCAGTGCAGTCGTAGCGATCTTCACGGTATTGGTAAAGATCTTTGTTCCGTTCTCAATCTGCGTAGCTTCGTTTTCAAGGGACTTAGCTTCGTTTTCGATCTGCACGATGGCATGGCCTGACTGCGTCGGGTCGAAGACGATGCCGGAGCCGAACTGCGCGTGCGCGAGAGGCGCGCCGGCGCACAGCGAGAGTGTGACGGTTAGCATGAACCGCTTCATGGCCAATTCTCCTTTGTGTTAATTGAGGAATGCTTCCGGTTAAGGTTGTGGTGATTGTTTCGGAGCAGGCTTCTGTGTTGCCTTCGACGAATCGTAGTTCAGTCCGTCTGCCCCACCTTTGGTTGCAGTGGGAAGATCCTTGCTCGGTTGGTTGGCGTCCTTTTCAGCCTCGCGGCAGGCTACCGCGGAAGTGCCGGATTCAAAGCACTCCTGTACCGCTTTGCACACTGCGGGTGCATCGCCGGGGGCACACTGCTCTTTCTTCTTGCAGCCCGTGAAGACAATTGTCGTGGCCAAAAGTGCAACGACGGGGAAGGAACTGTACTTCATTGGGAACCTCCTCAGAACGTCTGCGGTATGGTGTGGTTCGAATACGCGGGCAAAAGCAGGTCCTGCGTGAAATAAATCTTCACGCGGTGTCCCTCACGAATCGTGATGTTGGGCGGTATCTGCATAAAGCGATCCAGGATAGTGTTTGCCGATTGGGAGATGCTGCCGGCGGTGCCAGTGGTGAAAGCCTGGGAGCCACTGGTGCTGATCGTGCCGCCGCCCTGGGTAATCTCGCCCGCTCCGGCAATCAGACCTAAAGCGATAGACGCTCCGAAGATTTCAAAGTAATGGTTATTGACCTTGTCTTTCAAGCCCTCTTCGCCGATCTGGTCGAGACCGTGGAACTGGTCGAGATCGACCGAGTAACCGTCCGGCATGATGAGGCGGTGAAAGACAACGGCCATCCGCCGCTGCTGGCCAAAGCCTGCTGATCCGATTTTCTTTGCCTCGCCAAGGACCACCGTTCCCTCGGGGATGATGACGTGCTGATGGTCATGCGAATACAAGGGATTCGAAACAAGGACTTTGACAGGGCCTGCGGCGTCTCCGTCCAGACGATTCATCAATACGGTGTCGAGAACTGAACCCTCGTAAACGAGATATGGCTGACCTTTGGCCGAATCGATATCTGCCTCTACGGGACGTTTGTAGCCACCGGCTGCTTCCTGCGGTTCTCCTGAGGACCGCGTCGGTTGAAGGCTGGAATCCTCCTGCCGAGGGCCTGCCGGGGCGTGCTGCGCAGCCGCAGCCTGTCCAGATGCTTCTGGTGCCTGCTCCATGGCACGGGCGTACACAAGATTCGAGGCGAAGCGCGACTCGTCGGCTCGCTCGCGCTCCTTTGCTGCGATGAGCTGTGCCTGCTGCTGTTCCGGCGAGAGTTGAGGCTGCGCATTGCCTGGTTGACCATAACCCGCCGGACCGTAGGTGGGTTGTGGACAAGGTTGGCCGGGAACACATGGCGACGCAACGCCGGTCGGCCCATAGGCTGCGGCGGCGGCCCGTTGCGCGGGTGTCGCAGACGCTAGGGCAGGATCTCCATCTGGAGCAACCACGGCTGCTGACTGTTGCTGCTCCTTTTCGCGCTCAGCCTTAAGCTGGTTTTTCAAGTCCTGCACGTTGTTGTCGGTGTTGTCCTGTAGGGTGGGCTGCGGCGGCTGGCCCTTTGCCGCCGCCTGCTGCGCGGGCGTCTTTTTGGTGGTCGAGCTGAACAGCGCCGCAGCGATTACCAGCAACGCGGCACCAAGATACACAAATATCTTGAGGTTCTTTTGCAGCACGCCCTTTGGATCGCTGTTGGTGCGGCGCAACTCCGGCTCTGACAGCGCCTCTGTAGGTGGGACGAAGTTGTTCTCGGCCATGACGGTCACCCCTTCCGCGTAAAGTCCATCCGCTTCTTGCCCAGCTCGACATAACCCGAGTCCATCACCTTCGGGATGATGTACGTCCCGTCCCGAAGGTCATACGTGACGAGGTCCGGCTTGCCGTCCTTCATCTCGTACACGCTAAACTTCTCCGGCGCATTGGTCTTGATGTAGGTGAACTTGTCGTCGTGATAGATCGACTGAATATCGAAAGGCGCTTCGTTGGCCTTGAAGGAG
>Ga0302274_10000491_pt1 | contig 40142 bp, 23 predicted proteins | sample III_Bog_N2_1_FD_198755 | JGI IMG/M metagenome (GOLD analysis project Ga0302274, IMG submission 198755) | Peat permafrost microbial communities from Stordalen Mire near Abisko, Sweden - III_Bog_N2_1 | ecosystem: Environmental > Terrestrial > Soil > Wetlands > Peat | place: Sweden: Abisko...
TTACACTTTCTCGCCGCATGCCACGTATCCCACGCGGGCGCGCGTGGAACTCAAGCCGCTGGCCGAGCGCAACGCGGTGCATGGCGTGGAGTTCGTGCGCATTCCACTGCTGCACGGGGAGATGCCGATCAATGGGTTCAGGTTTGGCAACGCGGCCTACATGACGGATGTGAGCGCGATCCCGGAATCGAGTTTTGCGCTGCTGGAGGGTGTAGAAGTGCTGGCGCTTTCGGCGTTGCGCCATCAGCCGCATCCCAGCCATGCGACCTTGGAACAAGCGCTGGCGTGGGCGCGGCGCATCGGCGCGCGGCAAACCTGGTTCACGCATATCGCGCACGACCTGGGCCACGAAGAAACCAATCGCAACTTGCCGGAGAATACAAAGCTGGCTTACGACGGGTTGAGTGTGCCCGTGACGCTATGAGCGGCGGCACCTGGTCAAATGAGATGCGGGTCTTTCGCTCGCTCGCGGAAATTCCCGCGGGATTCGGTCCCACGGTGGCGGCGGTGGGAAACTTTGACGGCGTGCATCGCGGGCACCGGGAGATTCTGGATGCGGTGATCAGCGAGGCGCGGGCCGCGGGAGCGAAGGCCGTTGCCGTGACGTTCGATCCGCACCCTGAGCAGTTTTTGCGCCCCGACAAAGCGCCGCGGCTGATCACGCCGGCCGCGGAACGGCTGCGCCTGCTGGCTGAAACCGGAATCGATGCGGTGCTGCTGCTGAAATTCGACGCGGCGTTGGCGAATCTCGGGCCAAGGGAATTCGTGGAGCAGATTCTGGTTGGTGCGCTCGAAACGCGGAGCGTGCACGAGGGACAGAACTTCCGCTTCGGGCGCGGAGCTGCGGCGGGCGTTCGAGAGCTGGCCGCGATGGGAGCGGAGCGGAGCTTCACAGTGCGCGTGCATGGAGCGGTGTGCGTGCGCGGCCTCGAGGTTTCAAGCTCGGCAATCCGCGCACTGGTGGCGGCAGGCGACGTGCGGCGGGCGCGATGGATGCTGGGACGGCCCTTTACGGTGCTTTCCACGCAAGCACGCGGGCGCGGCATCGGAACACGGCTGCTGGTGCCCACGGTGAATCTGGCGGCGTACGACGGATTGCTGCCGGCCTTCGGAGTTTATGTGACCCGGCTGAAGATTGGGCCCCAAGCGTTCCAGGCAGTCACGAATGTAGGCGACCGGCCGACGTTCGGCGAAGCGTCGTTTGCGGTGGAATCGCACATTCTGAATTTTGAGCCAGTGGAGATGGACGAGGAAACACCGATCGAGCTCGAATTCCTGATGCGCCTGCGCGGAGAAATCCAATGGCCGTCGCCGGAGGCGCTGAAGGTGCAGATCTTCAAGGATGTGGCGCGCGCGAAGCGGTATTTTCAGCGCGTGAAATAGTCAGGGCCTTGAAGGCAATGCGGGTTTGATTTTGGCTTTCATTGCGGGTTTCGCCGCTGGCTTTTGCGTGGGGGCTAACGCGGGCTTGACTAGAGGGGTGTGTTGCCCGGCAGGCCCGGCGGCTTTGGGTGCGGCTGCTGGCATGGGAAGCTTTGCGGGCGGCGAGTTGGCGGCTTTGTCCAGCAGAGGATTCTCGTCGTCGCCGGGGAATTGTTCGTCGTCTTTGCCTACGATGGCGGCGCGCATGAAGTTGATCCAGATGGGAAGCGCGGTGACGGCGCCGGTTTCCTTTTCGCCGAGCGATTCACGGCTGTCGTAGCCGACCCACACGCCACATGTGAGCGAGGGCGAGAAGCCCAGAAACCAGGCGTCGGTAAAGTCTGAAGTGGTTCCGGTCTTGCCGCCGAAGGGGTGGTTCAACTGCGCGGCGGCTGCGCCGGTGCCGTGCTGGGTGACGCCGCGCAGCAACGTCATCATGGTGCGCGCGGTCTCTTGGCTGATGACCTCGTTGACGGCCGGCGTCTCCTGCCAGAGGGCGATGCCGTCGGCATTGGAGACTTTGCGAATGACGCGCGGGGTCACACGAATGCCGTCGTTGGGAAAGACCGCGTAGGAAGCCACCTGCTCCTCGAGGTTGATTTCGACCGCGCCCAGCGCGATGGGAAGATAGGCGGGAATGTTCTCGGTGATGCCGAAGCGGTGCGCCACTTCAATGACCTTGTGAATGCCCACGCGCGCGGCCAGCTTGAGGGCGGGAATGTTGCGCGATTCGGCGAAGGCGTTAGCGACGGTCATGGCGCCCTTGTAGTCGTTCTCGTAGTTGTGGGGAACGTAGGCGCCAAAGCTGACCGGGCCATCGACGACGATGTCGGTGGGCTTGACGCCGTCTTCGACCGCGGCGGTATAGACGTAGGGCTTGAAGCTGGAACCGGTCTGTCTCTCTGCCTGAGTGGCGCGGTTGAAGACCGACGTCGCGTAGTCGCGGCCGCCGACCATGGCAAGGATGTCGCCGCTGGTGTTGTCCATGGCCAGCAGCGCGCCCTCGGCGCCGGAGTCCTGCTCGAGCGAAGCGCGGCGCTCGGCCCCTTCCGTAGTCGCGGTGAGCCGGATATAAACGATGTCTCCGGGCTTGGCGAGGGCATCGCCATAGCGCTGGCCGGTCCATTGCCAGTCGGCGGGGAGGAGCACAACTTCGGAGCCGGGCTGGCCGGGAGGTCCGATGCGCGCATGGATTTCAAGCGGGAGCGCACGCGTGACTAGCGCGTGGACGTAGTCGCCGGGGCCGACAGTGACGGCCCAATCGGGATGGCGGTAGGAGTCGAGCGTGACATCGCTGGAGAGGACGTTCTCGATCTTGCCGCGCCATCCGTGGCGGCGCTCGTAGGCGGCTACGCCGTCAGCCACGGCACGATTGGCGACCTGCTGCAAGTCGAGATCAAGCGTGGTGTCGACACGCAACCCGTCTTCATGCACCTCCTCAGAGCCGAAGTGTTTTTCGAGTTCGCGGCGAACTTCTTCCTGGAACCACGGGGCCACCGCGCCTACGGGCTGCGCGATATGCAATCCCAGAGGGGTCGCCCGGGCCTGCCGGGCTTGCGCGTGGGTGATGGCGCCGTCGGACTCCATTTCACTGAGCACCAGGTTGCGGCGAGTCAGCGCTCGCTCGGGATTGAGAATGGGCGAATAGGCAACCGGGCCCTTGGGCAAGCCGGCGAGAAGCGCGGCCTCGGTCAATGTCAAATCTTTGGCGTGTTTCGAAAAGAAATATTCCGAAGCAGCCTCGAAGCCGTACATGCCGCTGCCGAGATAGATCTGATTGGCGTAAAGGGTGAAAATTTGCTGCTTGGTAAAGGCGCGCTCAATCTGGACGGCGAGATAGGCCTCCTGAATTTTGCGCATGGCAGTGCGATCGGAGGAGAGAAAGAGGTTGCGCGCCAACTGCATGGTGAGTGTCGATGCGCCCTGGGCGCGCCCATGCGAGCGGATGTCGTGCCAGGCGGCGCCGGCCACGCGAAAGACATTGATGCCCCAGTGGGACTCGAAATTTTTGTCTTCGATAGAGATGACGGCCTGGCGCAGCACGGGCGCGAAGCCGTCGTAGCCCACTACTTCGCGGCGCTCCAGCGCGAAGGAGCCGATGACGCGGCCCTGGCGGTCGTAGAGATCGGTAGTAGTGGAGGGGCGGTACTGTTCGAGTTCCTGAATCTGCGGGAGATTGACGGAGTAGACGAGGGTGAGGCCGGCGAGCGAGCCGGTTGCGGCGGCGAGGATGATGAGCGCGGCCAGCACCGAGCGGCCGGCGAGCTTGCGTCGGCGATGCTCCGGCAGAGGCGGGCCGAGCGCAGAGCGCAGGGGTTCTTCGTCGCGGGCTGCGGGCCGCAGCTTGGGCGGCGGCTGATGGGGGGTAACAGCCAAGGCAGGTCAGGCCTCATCGGCGCTGCGCCGCAGAGTGTCGCGGAACAGCGTTCACTTTAAGGCTAGCATTGGCGCGAAGCGGAAAAGAGGGCGCGCTGAGACGGGCGCACCACGGCGTGCAAGAGCGGGAATGCGGGGCTCGGAGGTGGAAAATGGAGAATCAGGAAGCGATCAGGAGCAGCTGCTCAGATTTCGGCGGCGCGCTCAAAGGTTCATCTGTTTGGAAATTCGTGACCAGCGCCTCCACAACGGGGTTCCTGTTCTCCTCTTTGCCGCCAACGTGGTAAAAGTGGTTTTTCGTCAGCACATTAAACCTGCTCCAGAGCCGATTTATGTATTCATTTTCCCGATAGTCGTTGTGATGCCACGTGGAGAGGATAAATCTGCCGGGGAAGTTCGACAGCGCATCGCAAAGGGTAGTTTCGTCGGATTCTGTCCAGCCGCTGTAATAATCCACATGACGGCCAATGTATGGCGGATCGCAATAGATGATGTCCTTTGAAGATGCCTCCTGGATCGTTCGCTGGAAATCTTGGCACTTGAATACGAAATTCTTGGTGCGAAGCAGTTTTTCCAGGCAGGCTACCTGATTGGCGATCTTGGTGATGTACGCTTGGGCAAAGCGCTGCGGCTTTCTGCAAAATGGGATATTGAACTCACCCTTGCGATTGAAGCGGATCATTCCGTTGAACCCGGCCCTATTCAGAAAGAGAAAGTCCAAAGGATTGTGGCACTTATTGAATCGGTCCCTCACCTCATAGTAGTGGTCTTCGCCCTGCTCTAGGAGGCGACGCCCCTCTTCCTGCAAATGAACCCTGACGATTGCTGACGTGATTTCTCCCGTTACGATCGAGGAATAGAAGCTTACCAGGTGTGGGTTTCTGTCGCACAACACGGCATTCGCAGGAGCAATATTGAACGCGACAGCGCCAGTCCCCATGAACGGTTCAACCCAATCTCCATCGAAACCGTGGGGAACGAAACTCTTAATCCAAGGAACAAGCTTGGTTTTTATCCCTTGGGACTTGATGGGAGGCACGTTCACTCTCATGCTTCCTCCTCTTCGTCGTCATTTCTCTTCGCGACGATCAGGGAGGCATCGCCTTTCTTGTATTTGACGAAATCGGCGAGTTTGGTGATGGCTCTTGTGCCCTCGGCGTCGTCTTGAATGACGATCTTGCCGTAGTTCATCCAATAGTCGTCAAACCATGATTCGCCAAGCCTCGAGAACATTCCACGGCCGTTGATAATGTCAGCGATATTCTTAATGCTTCCTATGTTCGCCGTGTTTCCGCTCCCGCGTTTGTCGCTCGCGATCCGCCACTTTTCTGCGACAAAGAATTCAAAGTTCCTCACGACAGAGGTTATGGACTTCAGCTCGTCGATGCGATGCACGCGAGTCTCATCGATCGTTGCTCCCTCTGCCCTATCGTAGATAATCCCCAGGCAAAAATGGCCAGCATAGGACTTATAAGGGAACTGAATGTTTTTCCGACTTGTTCGGTCCACAAAATACTTCCCGTGAGAGCCGAGCGTAAACCCATTGCAAACTTGAGGGTTGTTCGGTTTTCTGTAGGTGGTCTTGAAGTCGACGGCGAATTTTATCGATTCATCATCAGATTTGACAAAGGAAATGTCAGGGTAATAATTCTGGTGCTCCGCTAAGACAATCTTGTATTTATTGGCTTGAGCGAATGTCAGGATTTCCGGGAACAAGTGGATTTCCAGAATCTTGGACAGGATTTTCGTATCGGAGGAAATTGTGTAAACATTCTTGAAAATGTCAATGAACCCTTTAACGGTCCACTGGCCGTCCTCGGAGCTGACGCGTTTTTTCAATGTGTTAGTGAGTTGAACGAGTTTGCCGGCAAAATCTTCCTTGGCGCTCATGGGTCCTTAACCGTTCTTGGCCTTCAACAGCGAAAGCGCCTGATTCAACTGCTCGTCGCCGTTGGAAGAAGGCATGGGCTCTCCGTTGTCCTGAGGACTGGATACGACCAGGGTGGGAGTGACGGCTTCGTCCTCGATCTTCTTGCCGCCGGGGGTCTCATACTTGGCAATGGTGAGCATAAGCGCGCCACCGTCGGGCAGGTCGATGGTTCTTTGCACTGAACCCTCTCCAAAGGTGCGCTCACCCACAACATCGCCGCGCTTGAGGCCTTCGATGGCGGCTGCCGTGAGCTCGGGCGCGCCGTAGGTGCCGCGGTTGACCAGGACGACAACCGGGGCGTCCGTAAGGCACAACGCGGGATCGGCGGTGAAGGTCTGCACGGGAACCTTCTGGCCCTCGAGAGAGGCGAGGGTTCCCTGCTTAAGGAAGAAGTTGGCCAGGCGCAATCCCTGCCTGGGGTCGCTGCCGGTGGTGTCGCGGAGGTCAAGGAGAATCTTGCGGCCTTTGCCTGCGCCCTTGATGCGGGCCGCGAGATCGTCGACGCGCGCGGCGGTGAGCACGCCGGGCTTGAGGTAAAGGATGGACGCGTTCTCGTAGAGCTGCTCGCCCAGCGCGGGCGTGGCCGGGACGGTGCGGGTGAGCGTGATCTTGTCCGGGTCGGGCTTGAAGGGACGCACCACGGTGATGGTAACCGTGGTCCCAGGCTTGCCCTCGAGCATGAAACGCACCAGGGCCAGCGGAATATCGTGCGTGGACTGGCCTTCAATGAGATCGATCACGTCGCCGTCGCGGAGGTGGTCCAGATCGGCGGGCGAGCCCGGCAGCACGTTGACGATGGTGGCGTAACCGAAGCGCTTGGAGACGGTGAGGCCCACCTGCGCGTTGTCGGCGGCAGGACGGTCCTTGTAGATCTTGTACTCGGCCGCGCTGAGATAGCTGGAGTCGGGATCGAGCGAGTCGAGCAGGCCGTGCAGTGCGCCGTTGGTGACTTCGGGGATCTTGGGCTCGGTGACGTAATAGTTCTGAATTTTGCGCAGGACCTCGGCGTAAACGCGCATCTGGTTGTATGCGGCGCTCTGCTCGTCGCCGGCGCGCACACCGAACCAACCGAACTCGCCAAGGATGTAGCCCAGGCCAAGGGCGGCAAAGATCACCACGGAAGTTGCAAAGACAAGACGCTGGAAGAGTCGCGACACACACACCACCGGGACGGCCGCAAGGGGAAGCCAGCCGCGCCTACCTTATAGACGCAATGATAGCAAGGCAGGGAGCAAGGGAGCGAGGGAGCAAGGGGCAGGGAAGCGAGAAGACGAGGAGTTGAGGACTGGGGCCTAAGGGACTGAGGGACTTAGGGACCGCGGGAGGGTGAAGGCGAGGGTGAGGCGATTGCCGTTGGGCAATTGCTGCCAGGCGAGGCGGCCTGCGAATTTGCGCATGAGACGGATTCCCTGACCTCCGGGCGGGAATTCCTGAATGGAGACTGGAGCTGGAGCCGGGGCATCGGCGGAAGGCGCGAGGGGATCGAAGGGCGGGGCGTGATCTTCAACGGTGAAGACGAGCTCCTCGGCGTTGTCATTTTCGACGCAGGCGGGTGCGTACTCAACGGAGATCGCCTGGTTCGGCTGGCTCTGGTAGCCGTGGCGGATGATATTCGAGAGCGCTTCTTCAAGGCAGAGCTGAATGGCGAACTGGGTATCAGCGGGAACGGAGTAGCGAGCGGCAATCGCTTCTACCCAGGGCCAGACCAGGGTCAGGTCCTCGAGCTGACTCTTGAGGGTCAGCCGCGCCTCGGGCCAGGCCGGGTCAGGATTGCTCAGAGATTGATCGGGGACTGTCATCCCATTCTCAAGTGTCAGCGTTGCGCGCATGGTCGCCCTCGTTGCTGCTGCCAGCTTATCCGAGCTCGGCAATGGCAGCATCCAAATCGTGGCGCACCGGGATCAGGGTATCGATGCCGCTGGTCTTGAGAACTGATTCCACCATCTCATTGGGCGCAAACAGCACGACCGTTCCGCCGCGGCTCTTGACGGCGCGCGCGGGAGTCACGATGGAGCGCAGACCCATGGAGCCAAGGAAGGCGACCTTCTCGAGGTCGACGAGGAGTTTCTTGGCGCTGCCCGCGATCAGGTTCATCTTGAGGTCGACAGCTGCGGCGCCGGCGATATCCATGCGGCCATCGAGCGCGACGCGAGTGATGCCGCCCGGCATTTCTTCCGTGGAGATTTGCATTGCGCTCTTCCTTCGACGTGGGAACTATTCAACTCCGTGACCGGGCGCTCAAGCTCCCCTTCCCGCTTGGGATAGACCGATGGTATTGGACGATCGTGAATGTCCGGTTAAAAGAGCGGAGTGGAAAGCGAGACCACGATCTTCGCGCTGGGACTAAGCGGAGCCGCTGCGCCGGCGGGCACGTTCTGCTGGTTCTGCAAATCGATTTTGAAGTTCTTTTTCTTCTTGGCCTTGAATTCGCTGCTGGCGATGTTCGAGACCACCTGCTGGCTGCCGTTCTTAGCGATGACCTGGAATGCCTGCGTGCCGGGCGGGACGAAGAGATTGTTGAGATCGGTTTTGTCGCCGCTGATAAAGCGCAGGTAGACCGTTTTATTCATCTCCACCGTGAGCGGAACGCCGTTGGGCATGTGGTTCAACTCGATCTTGAATTTGCTGTTGGCGCTGGGATCGAGTTTGTGGGGATCGGTGGCCGCGGCAGCCGGGGGGGCGGCAGGCGGTGTGGTTTTGGCGGGCTTGGCCGCAGGCGGCGGAGTGGTATTCGTAGCGGCCGGGGTTGAAGCTGGCGGTGGAGCGGTTTGTTGAGTTGCTGTCTGGGGCTTGGCGGTTGCGGGCGCAGGCTTCGCGGGCGTCGGCTTGCCGGGGGTGGCCGGAACGGATACCGGAGTTTTGGTTAACGGCACCGCGGGAGGCAGATCGCCACTTCCGAAAGTGGGCGGCTGCGGATTGGGCGGCGGGACGGTTTGGTGCTGCGACTGAACGTGGCCGAAATGATAGAGGCGGTGCAGAAACCAGCCGCCTGCTCCGGCTGCCACAACAGCAAGCAGAGCCACGGCAATGATGGCTTCGCTTTTCAACTGTTTGGAAGGCTTCTTGACTGGGGCAGCGGCTGGCTTTTGCGTTGCTGAATACGTGTGGGCCGGTGGATGCGAGATGCTGCTGGGCGAGGCGGCGAGCGTGGCGTTGGGATCGCTTGCGGCCGGGGCCGTCGAGGAGAGCGTGGCATTGGGATTGACGCGCAAGGTGGCTAGATCCTGAGCGAGCTCTTCGCCTGTCTGATAACGAGCAGTAGGATTTTTGGCGAGGCACTTCAGAATCACGCCCTCAAGGGCCGGAGGGATGGCAGGGTTGAGCTTGGAGGGCGGGATGGGATCGACGTGGACGACTTTGTAAGAGACTGCCGTCATGGTTTCGCCGAGAAAGGGCTGCTCGCCGGCGGCCAGTGAAAAGAGAATTACACCCAGCGAGAAGAGGTCGGCACGGCCGTCGATGGGAGCGCCGGTGAATTGCTCGGGGGGCATGTAGGCGGGGGTGCCGAGCATCTGGCCGGTGCTGGTGATCTCACTGGCCGCGAGCTTGGCGATGCCGAAATCGGTGATGCGGGGCCGCTCGCTGCCGTAGACTTCCCGCGAGGTCATGAGGATGTTGGCGGGCTTGATGTCGCGATGGATCACGCCCTGGCGGTGCGCGTAACCGAGGGCGTCGGCGAGCTGCTGGCCGATATCGCAGACGCGATCGAGGGTGAAGCGCTCACCCTTCTTCATGGCACTGTCGAGGGTGTGACCGTCAACAAACTCCATGACCAGAAAGGGCGCGCCTTCGTGCTCGCCCACGTCGAAGACGGGCACGATGGCGGGATGAGCCAGCACGCCGGAAGCGCGAGCCTCACGATAAAAACGCGCACGGTATTCCGCGGCCTGCTCCCCACTGAGCGCGGCGGAATGGATGGTTTTGAGAGCCACGATGCGGCCTACCGCAGGGTCATTGGCTTTGAAGACGCTGCCCATCGCGCCGCGTCCCAGTTCTGCGACGATTTCGTATCTTCCAATAAAAGTCGGGGCGGCCATGGTGTGGATTGTATCAATACTACAGGGACTAAGGGACTAGGGACTAAGGGACTAGGGAAACAGCGAGCGAGGGAGCAAGGGAGTTAAATCTGACCTCAGGCCGTGGCGCGGTAGCGGACCACCAACAGCGTGATGTCGTCCGACTGGCTGGCGCCGCGTGAAAAGGCACTCACAGCGTCCAGCACCGACTGCTGTAGGACCTCGACCGGGACGTCCTGCTTGCCGGCCAGAGCCTGGCTAAGTCCTGAAACCTCAAAAAGGTCATGGTTCACGTTTTCCGCTTCGGTGACGCCGTCGCTGAACAGAACCAGGGTGTCTTCAGGCTCGAGTTGCAGGCAGGCGGATTCGTAACTGGCTTCGGCGATGAGGCCCACGGGAAACGAGCCTTCGTTGTAAAGCTCGGTGACCTGGCCCTTGCGCAGCAGGAGCGGGGAAGGATGGCCGGCCTTGATGTATTCGAGCATGCCGTCGCGGCCGATGATGCCGATGAACATGGTGGCATAGCGGCCAACTTCGCTATGGTGGCAGAGGAATTTGTTGACGTGGTTGAAAACTTTGACGGGATCGGCGCCCATGGAAAGCCCCGACAAGGCGCCCTGGAGCATCGTGGTCAGCAGGGCTGCGCCCAGTCCCTTGCCGCTGACGTCGGCGATGAGAATCGCGGTGCGGTCTTCGTCGACCGAAACCACGTCGAAGTAGTCGCCGCCGACTTCGGTGCAGGGATGATGCACGCCGCTGACGGCGAGGTGGGGAAAGTCGTGCAGGCCGTGGGGCACGAGCGCCTGCTGGATGGTGCGCGCGATGGAAAGCTCCTGTTCGAGGCGCTGGCGCTCGCGCTCCTTCTCAACCAAGAGGGCGTTGTCGAGAATGCTGGCGGCCTGCAGGCCGAGGGCGTCGAGAATCTGCCGGTCGATGGCGGAAAAGGCTGCGATGCGGCGCGAATCGAGATAGATGACGCCGAGCAGCGGGCCGTGCTTGAAGTCGCCGCCCGTAACGGCAACTTCACGGGTGGAAGCGTAGAGCGGAATGGCGACCACGGCGCGCAAACCTTGCACCACGACGCTTTCGGCTGCCTTCAAATCAAGGCCGGCAAAGTTCAAGTCTTCAGTGATGACGCTGGCCTGTTTGCTGATGGCCTGATTGACGGCGGTCTGGCTGGGGTTGATGGTCTCAGGGGCGAGATTGTCGCCCTTGTTATTGCGGGCGAGATGCACGCGCATGACGCCGGAGGCATCGGGCTCAATCAGCAGGCCGCGATCGGCGTGGATGATGGAGATGGCGTGGTCGAGCATGGAGCCGAGCACGGAATCGAGCGGAAGCTGCGAGTGCAGCAGCGAAGTGGCTTCCAGAAGCAGGTTGAGTTTGCTCAAGCCGTCGCCAGTTACAGAGCTAGCCAGTTTGGAAAGCGAGCCGATGCGGGTGAGCAGGTTGGCGACCTCGGGCTGCTCGGGCACATCAGGAGCTGAGCCCACACGAAAGACGATGTGGTAACTGTCATCGATGCCGAAGCCGATAAAATCGCCGTCGCGGAGTGGCTGCACCTGCACCTTGACGCCGTTCACAAACACGCCGTAGCGATTGCCCCGGTCTTCGATCCGGTAGCCCGCGTCGCTCATCACAATGGCGGCGCAGTGGCGCGAAATGCGGCCGTCGACGAGCGCGACATTGTTGTCGGTTTCGCCGCGGCCAATGAGAAACGGGGAATGCGTGACGGTGACGGTCTGACGGGTCTGGTCAGGAGCGATCACTTCAACGAATGTATGGGCTTGGGAGGAAGGTTCCATCATGGCTTGCGATGTGGGCAAATTGTACCACGCACAGGAGTGACGGAGTGAAGAGACTGAAAGAAGGGGAGTGGGTCAGTTTGAATGCGCCGTGAAAGGGCACGACTTCAGTCGTGCCGTAAATGTCCCAAAAATCAGCGGGGCTTCAGCCCCCGAGGGATGATTCTTTACCAGGGATTGGGAGCCAGCGCCTGGTAGTGGACCCAGTCGAAATCGACGGCGCCGGGATCGGAGGTGAGCGTGGTCCAGGCGAATAGAGCGGGCCGCGAGCCTTTCCACCAACTGAAACGGATGGGCGTGGCCGCGCCGAGTTGTTGGAAGGTCTTGCCGTCATCGAGCGAGTAGAAATAAAGGGCCTGATCACCGCTGACGCGCACGCGGAGCTGGATCACGGTTTGAGTCAGTGCGGGACCGGAGACGTGCTCCGACAAATGAAAGAAATCGAGCCGCCGCGCGCCGTCTGATTGGACGATTTCAAGCCCGCTGGCGGATTCTTCAAACATGGCGAGGCCGGCGTGCACGCCAGCTTTCATCGCATTCAAGTCCACGCGCACGGTGAACGCGAAGGAGTTGTCCTGCATGCACTGCGTGAGCGTGTTGCGCGCGGAGAGCAGGCCATCGGCCGGCATGGGGATGAGCCGCAGATAGCCGGGCCGTGCGGCGAGAGACCAGTGGGCGTCGTCGGGATTATGGTTCCACTCCCACTGTGGGCCCAGCACGGCCTCATTGAAATCGTCGGAGGTTTGCGGATGCTGTTCGGACGGCGCGGTGGAATGGTCTGGAATGGAGCCGGAAGCAATGGGCTGTCCGGTCGAGTTGCCATCGGGATCGGCGCCGATAACGGGCCAATCGTCCCGCCAACGCACGGGCTCGAGATGCACGATGCGGCCGTGGGCGCCGTCGGACTGAAAGTGTACAAACCAGCCCTCACCATCGGGAGTTTCGACATAACCGCCCTGGTGCGGTCCGTTGATCTTGGTTGAGCCCTGCGCCAGCACTACGCGGTAGTCGTAGGGGCCGTAGATCTGGCGCGAGCGCAACACAACCTGCGATCCCACGCCAACGCCTCCGAAGGGCGCAAAGATGTAGTAGTAGCCGCCGCGCTTATAGAGCTTGGGGCCTTCGAGAGTGGGCAGATGCTCGGGATCTTGGACGACGATCTTTCCTTGATCGAGCACATGTTTGCCGTCGGGCGACATGCGGTGCAGGATGAGCGGGCCCGCGCCGGTGACGGAATGGATCAGATAGGCCTTGCCGTCGTCGTCCCAGAATGGACAGGGATCTTCAAGGCCGGGCTGCGCGATGACGACGGCGGGATCGCTCCACGGACCGGTGATGCTGGTCGCGGTCGAGACGAAGATGCCCTCATTAGGGGTGGGGAAGTAGACGTAAAAAAGCCCGTCGTGCTTCCGGATGGAGGGCGCCCACACGCCTTTGCCGTAGCGATTGCCGCCCACCATGCTGTAGCGCGGGTCCATGGTGAGGCGATCGACGACGTGACCAACGATGGTCCAATGGACGAGATCCGTGGATTGCAGAATGGGAATCCCGGGAACGAAATGGAAGGTGGAGGCGACGAGATAGTAGTTAGCGCCGTCGCGGATCACATCGGGATCGGAGTAGTCGGCGAAGAGAATGGGGTTGTGGTAGACGCCCTCTGCCGCAGGCCGGGATGCCTGCGCCAGGGCAGGGACGGTGAACGCCAAAAGGCAGATCGCCAGCAACCTTCTGATTAGCCGGTCCTGAGATTTCCATCCTGCCGTCGCGATCATCGAGTGGCCTTCACGTTCTGCTCGGTTGCATTTCAGAGATAAGAGCGGCCTCTCATGGCCGCCCGATTCGGCACTCGACCAGTCACAAACTGCTGCAACGAGCGCTCCGGATACCGAAGTCGGAGCGTGCAATGTAACGGGGAGTGCGGCTGACAGCCGCACTCCCCTGTGAGTTAGAAAAGCAACTTCAGAGAAAACTGCGCGATGCGCGGATCGTTTGCGACGGTGGCGGGACTCACGTTCTGAGGAGCGGTGCTCGTGACTCTGCCAAACGACCCTCCCAGGCCGGTGGCTGGGTCGCCAGCGTTGGTGTGGTTCAACAGGTTGAAGTACTCGGCGCGGAACTGCAGAGAAGTCCGCTCGCCGAATGGGAACACGCGCGCGATGCTGGCATCCCAATCGGTGTAAGCCGGGCCCCTGAACGAACCCTTCTTGACGTTCCCGAATGTACCGGCGGGGTTGACAGAAAAGGCTGCCGGATTCAGGAAGTTTCTGCAATTTATCTGGCCCGTGCATTCCGAGCCACCGTAAGCGCCGCTGCCGCTATACACGGCGCGATCGCGATTCTGGTGCACACCGGAATTGTTGTTTGAGCTTGAGGTAATCGTCAGCGGGTCGCCCGAGCGGTGCTGGACGAGGCCCGTAGTCTCGTAGCCGTTGACCAGGTAACGGAGAGCGGCAGGAGCGTCGTTCATGATCTTCGGCTCCTTGTACACATAGGAAGACGCGACCACATTTTGGTGATCGAATTCCGTCGGTCCGTAGTCCAGAGCTTTGAAATTGGCCATGGTAATCGGATAAACGAACGAGTTGCCGCCGCCGATAGAGGTAGCTGCCTGGTTGTAAGGCATGTTGTCGAGCGCCTTTGACCAGGTGTAGTTGAACAGCAACGTCAGGCCATATTTCATGCGCTGTTCGGCCGAAACCTGCAAGGAGTTGTAGTTGGTGTTGCCACCGGTGTTGGCCGCTGTGATGAAGTTCCCCTGCGGATAGCAACTGTTGGTTGCCGAACATCCCGCCAGATCGTAAATGGCAGTGGTCGAGCTGGTCCAGGGATTGAGTTCGAGGTTCTGCCACTCGTGGCGGCTTTGCTCCGCCACATACGCGGCACGCAGGGAGAAACTGCTGCTAAGCTGCTGTTCCACGGCCAGGTTGTAGTCGACGGTGCGCGGATCCTGGAAGCCTTTGAAGGGATCGAAGGTCAGCCAGTTATTGGACGCGCTGATGGGCGCGGTTGGCGGAGGCACTGCGGGGGCCGGGAAAGGATTCGTGACGCCCACGGAGCCGTATGGGTTGACGAAGGTCATGTTGACGTCGGCGGCTGGATTGGAGGTAGAGAACGTGGAATTAAGCGACACCGAAGTGAGGAACGGCGCGCCGTTTGAGTAGATATTGAAAAGTGTGCTGTTGATGCGGCTGTCAAAGAACAGGCCGGTACCGCCCCGCACGCTGGTTTTGCCATTGCCGAAGACATCCCAGGCAAAGCCCAGCCTGGGCATAAAGTGACCGTAAGCCGACGCGGCGCCGTTGGGGTTGAACCCCGGATCGCCGGCGAACTGCATTCCGGCCGGCGCAAGAGGGTACTTCGTCGAGTGAGTGTTCGATGCCCAGAGGGTCGGGTTGAAACCTCCCATGCGTCCATCTCTCTCATGCCATGGCACAAAAGGCTCCCAGCGCACACCGTAGTCCAGCGTCAGGCGAGGAGTCGCTTTCCAGCTATCCTGCACGTAGGCTCCCTGAAACTTGCCGCGGGGTTTGAAAAGCTGGCCGTTTGCCTGGTTCATTTGCGCGAGATACCCAAACTCGAAGCTGGCGGCGGCATCGCCGGTGCCCGTGGCGCTGAAGTTGAACTGACCGGGCAGTGAGTTGAGGTTATCGACGTCGACCTTCGACAGTTCGAAATGATAGCCGGCGTCGATGTTGTGCTTGCCCCACAGGAAATGGATGTCGTCGGTGAGCGTATAGTTCCCTCTGCGGAAGGTGGCCTGGCCGAGCGTGGAGACTGTGAAGTAGCCCGGCACCTGAATCTGGGAGATCTGCTTAAGCGGCGGCTGGTATACACCGGTGACGCCAAAGTCAGCCACGCTGACAGCGCTGGCAACCGGCCCGCGGCCGTCGTTCTGGATTTGGTCGCTGATGATGAGGTTATTGACGATGTGCGCAGTGAAGGTGTGCGTTTCGGAGATCAGCGCGTTGTAATAGTGGTTCGAAGCCCCGTTGGCAAGGGTGAGAATGTTCGCGGTGTTTTCCAAGCCTTGCAGGATGAACGCGTCGGAGAAGTAGCGCTCAAATATTTTGTCTCTCGGGGCCAGTTCCTGGTCTGCACGCGCCGTGATCTCCGCCATCGTGAAGTTGTTCGGGAGTGCGAACGGAGCAACGGAGCCGTTGGAGGACAACGCGGGGACGTAACTAAAGAATTTTTGCGACACGGGGCTCATGGCAGACGGCTTCCAGGTGTGCGAACTGGCGTAAACGGCAGTTCCGCCTGGTGGTAGTTGCGGACAAGATGGATCGGCAACCATAAACGTGGTTCCGTTGGGATCAAACGGATCAGTGACGCACGAGGCGAATACCAGGTTGTTGGTTCCCGGCGCTGCGCCCGACGAGTTCGCGCCCGCCTGGGCGATGGTCGGCAGAAGGATGGTGGAGGATCCGGCAGTGGAGGCAGCGTGATTGATCGTCCGCTGGTAGCCGAAGAAGCCGAACGACTTGTCGCTGCGGAAGAGATGGGGAATATCGAGGGGTCCGCCCACCGTGCCGCCAAACTGGTTGCGATGGAGCGGATCGACGACCAAGGCGCTTATTGCGGGCTTCCAAGTGAAGGGATTGGCGGCGTTGAAGGCCCGGTTACGCACAAACTCAAACACGTCGCCGTGATATTGCTTGGCGCCGCTCTTGGTGATGATATTGACCACGGCGCCGGCGTTCTGGCCGTATTGCGCGCTGTAGTTGTTGGTCTCTACGCTGAATTCCTGCAGCGCATCGGGCATGGGGAACGGCTCATTGACGTTGGTGTACTCGTCCACGTTGTTGCCGCCGTCGAGCATGTAGTTGGTCTGGCCCACGAACGTGCCGTTGGCCGAAATGGTAACCGCTGCCGGGAAGGTCTTGGTGTTGCCTTGATCCGCCTGTCCCCCCGGTGCGAAGGTGACGCCTGCGACCTCTTCCGTGAGGGCGGAAGCATTGCGGCCATTCAACGGCAGATCGCTCACTTGCGAGTTGCCGATGACCTGGGACAAGGTGCCCGTCGTCACGTCGATCTGGGCGCTTTCGGCGGTCACCGTTACCGTCTCGGTTGCCTTGCCGGTTTTGAGCGAGATGTTGACCGTGACCGCGGCGTCAGCACGCAGTTCTACGCCGGTCTGCGCATACCTTTCAAATCCCGCTCGGGTAGCGCTGATGTTGTACACAGCAGGCGACAGAATGGGAAAAACGAATGTACCTTCGCTGCCCGTTGTGGTCTTCGTCGAAATTCCCGTAGCAGCCTGGGTGGCCGTGACTTCAGCTCCGGCGACTACCGCGCCGCTCGAATCGGTCACAGTGCCATTGATGCTTCCTAAGCCCTGCGCACGCAGCCCGCCCGGCGCACAGATGCACACCGCGCATAGGACTGCAAAACTGCCCAACAGTCTGACAAGAGCTCTCATGCAAGCCTCCTAAACTTTGTCGATCTTCTCGATCCTGAGCCCGGCCGAAACGGAGTTGCCGCGCCAGAACAGACGCGTACGGTCGAGCCGGTTTGTGAATCCTCGCGTTTCTAGTAAATCGAGTTAACCTTTGCATAGACAGATACCGTCCCTGACAGTCAGGAATTCCGGTATCTTGCTTATTTTGAGTTGGTTATGGAGAGGCAGTCTCGGGGATGGCCCAGATCCGATGAAGGCTATTCCGCGGAGACCGCAAGCACCCTGGGCGGCCCTGGAGTCCCGTCGGTAACCGTGGTTCCGAGGATAATCTGCAAATTTTCACTGCCTCCGCTGGCCCGCACCTGGGCGGAGATGGCCTGGAGGAGATCGGGGTTGGTGAGAAACTCCCCGGCGGTTTCAGTGCCGTAGGTATAGAGGCCGCCAATGACGACCACTACATGGCCGGTCTCCGAATCGCGGATGCGGGAGATCAGGGCGAAGTCCTGCAACTTGGGACTGTTGGCGCCCGTGACCGGCTCCGGAGGCTGATTGGTGGCCCAGCTCCAGTTGCGTGATGCGGGGTTTTTCGCGTCCCGAATATAGATAATGTGCCGGTCGGCGTCCATGGCCAGGCTGTAACGGAGCTGGCGGGTAAGACGCAGACTCCATTCATTATTGAAGGCGCCAATAAGCACCACCGCACCTTCGCGGAGATCGGAAAACGAGCTGGAGCTGCCCCTGCGAATGAGGACCTGCTTGTTCCGGGCTTCGAGCGCGCCCACCACGCGGGCGATGGTGACGGTATCGGCAAAAGGCACCGTCTGCGACGAATCCGAGCTGGGAACCGGGGTGACGGTGCTGCTGGCGCCATCGGCGGCGGGCACTGTGGGAGGGCCGTTCGGGTGATCTCCGACGGCCACAAGAACCGGGCCCGGTGTGTCGACGACCGGCCGCCAGAACATGTCTTCGGGATTGGCTTTGTGCAGCCAGCTATATCCCAGAGCGACGGCAAGTGCGAAGGCAGCAATCAACAGCAGGCCCCAAGATCGGCGACCCCAGTGGGGAGTTTCTTTCGCCGCGGCCGTGTTTCCAGCCAGAGGGAGCGGTCCAAACTGGATATGAGCGCTGTGGGTTTCAAACCCAGCTTCGGTCGCTTCCGCTTCGGGGTCGATGAGAGTGTGGCGGGCCTGACCCGGATGCGCGAATCTGGGAACATAGGAGCCTGGCACCAGCTCGATGCGCAGCTCGGAGCGGTGCTTTTCGTCCACATAATAAGTGGCGAGCCGTTTGCGAAGTTCCGTGGCTGCGGTGCGCACGATGTGATCGACGTTGGTGTCGTAATTGGGGTCCCTTTCGAACACCTCGACACCGATGGTGCGTTCCTTGATCTGATCGGCCGATCCGTTCAGCGTTTGCTCTACCACGTATTTGAGGAAAGCGACGGAGCGTTTGCTGGAACGAAAGCCGTCGTCGCGTACAAGCAGGTCGAGCTGCGCACGAATCATGCTCGCGGTCAGGCCGGGCGTTGCTCCGTACTCGACTTCGGCGTCGATCATGCTCTTTCCAGTGACAGCGATTTTAGCACGCGTCGAGCGCGACTTGGCGGTTGTCAAAGCGCGTGTCAGTCTGCACACACTGTGTGCGCCGTGACACGGATGAGGCCTGAATACTGACCGGCAAATCATTTGCTTTCAATCGACGCCGCTTGGCGCGCGGATTGCACTTCTTCCGGGCGCAGGCATTTCGGCAGGGGAGGGTGCGATGGCGGCTGAGAGGCAGTGCAAGTGGGCTTGCCCAGCGCCGGGAGCGGCAGCGAACGCGCTTGCGGAAGAAAATTCGCGTCCCAGTCGACGAAATGCCGTACGATTGGTGCGGCTTCGTATTCAAGTGATAGCGCGAGAAAGAGTTCGACTGAGCAGCCCTGCGGCAAGCACGCGCCGCAGGGTGTGGCTGACTGCGTGTTGCGCGCTGGCCGCGGCGGTGATGGTTTTCGCATTGGCAGGGCGCGCTGGTTCTGCGGGGCGGCGACTGCTGCGTCGGATGCTGCCGGTTCATGCGCAGGCGGCTCAATACCGAGTACGGCCGGCGGTGCTCAACTGGAGCGATCGCTACGGCGACGGAACGCCAGACTTTGTGCGCTTGAGCGATCCGGCGGATCAGGCGGCGTTTCGCCGCTGGTTCACGCTGATTGCCGCGTACCAGGCGACGAGGCCGCCTGCGGAATCGCCGGCAGAGATTACCGACTGCGCCAGCCTGCTACGTTATGCGTATCGAGAAGCCCTCAAGCGCCACGACGACGTCTGGTTTCAAACCAGCGGCATTCAGGTTGCGGCGCCGCCGGGAGAAATTCGCGCGTGGAGCTACCCGCATTCGCCGCTGGGTACGGCGCTCTTCCGCGTGACGCCGGGCGCATTTTCCGCCGAAGATTTGACCGGCGGCGCATTTGCGCAGTTCGCCGACGCCAAAACCCTCGTCGAGCGCAACGCGCACTTCGTCGGCCGCGATGTGCGCGCCGCCGAGCCCGGCGACCTGCTCTTCTACCGCCAGTTCGGCCAGTCGTCGCCGTGGCACTCGATGATTGTGACGCGTAGCGGCGCCGCAGCCGAAGTTGTCTACGACACCGGACCGGATCATTCACCCCACGGACCAAGACCTGTCCGCGGGGGCCCCGATCACGGCCGGCCCGGTGAAATCCGCCGCGTTCTGCTTTCTGAGCTTCTTGACCATCCCCAGCCGCAATGGCGGCCTACGCCCAGCAATCCCAACTTTCTTGGCGTCTACCGCTGGAACATTCTGCGAGGCACTCCATGAAGTCGACAAATGAACGTCTGAATCCTCCGAGCGGAGCTAGAAGAGTTCTTCGGGGGCTAAAGCCCCGGATTCTATGCGCTCGTTACGGCACGACTAAAGTCGCGCCCTTTCGCAGCTCCATTTCTGCAACCAGTTTGCTTTTCCTTGTCGCTCTGCTCTTGATGATCGCGGGCGTGAGTGCAGCACATGCCGCCTCAGGCGATGCGCCGCGCTCATTTTCGCTCTCCACCACGCGCACCTTTGCGCCGGGCGAGAGCGTCAAGATCCAGCTTCTCGCGCGCAACGTGCCGGAGCTGGAGTTTCGCGTGTACAAAGTGCGCGATGCGGAGAAATTCTTCAGCGGACTCAATGATCCCCACAGCTTCGGCGTGAAGCCCTACTCGCCGGCCGAGCAGATCGACCAGCGCACGTGGCTGGAGCGAATCCACGATTTCAAAACGCATCTCTGGTGGCTGATCCGGAGCTTTTTCCGCGGGCAGTTTAATGACGAGGCGCGAGACAATTTTCGCGAGCGGCAGGCCAGCCTTGGCAAACGCAGCCAGGTGGTGGGGGCAACGCAGTTTGCGCGGATTCCCTTGCTGAACGAGAGCCAATTGGTGGCGCGGTGGAAGCTCGTAGTGCCGCCGGCGCTGGTGAGCGAGACGCAGCAACTGCCTATCGACGGTTTGGATGCAGGCGTGTACCTGATCGAGGCCACGGACGGAACGTACAAGGCTTACACCGTCGCGATCGTCACCCGCATCGCAATTGTCGAGCGCACGGTGGACGGAAAAGCCTTCCTCTATGTGGCCGACCGCAAGACCGGCGCGCCTGTCGACCAGGCAGACGTGGTGTTGTGGGGCGATGGAAAGTTGCAATCGACGGGCAAAACCGGCAGCGACGGCCTGGCATCGCTCACCTATACAGTGCGCGGAGGAGCGCAAGGAGCGGAGCCGGAGAATGTGTGGATCATGGCGCACCATGGCACCGACGCCGCGGTGGTGACGCCGTTCGGTTACGGATTCGGCGCGCAAAATCAGCAGCAGGAGCGCAACTTTATTTATACGGACCGGCCCGTCTACCGCCCCGGCCACACCGTGCACATCAAAGCGATCGTGCGCAAGGAAGTGAACGACAATCTGGCGCTGCCCGATGAACGCACGCTTACGATGCGCGTGACCGGACCCGACGACAAAGTGGTGTTCACCAAGGAGCTGCCGGTTTCGGCGCACGGAACGATCGCGGCGGACTTCGATCTTGCATCCGATGCGGCGCTGGGTTATTACAGCATCGACTTCAAAGGGAAGGCCGATTCGAACGACGATGAGTACGCGGGCGAGGGCGGCGGCAGTTTCTACGTTGAGGAGTACAAGAAGCCCGAGTACCAGGTGACGGTGAAACCCACGACGCCGCGCGTGCTCCAGGGTAACACCATCCAGGCCACGATTGAGGCGCGGTATTTCTTCGGCGAGCCGGTTGCGGGCGCCAAGGTGATTTACGTGGTGCACACCTCGCAGCATTATTGGTGGGATGAAGACGAAGCGGACGAAAACGGCGAGGGTGACGCGTCGGCCGATGCCAACGATGAGAGCGACACCGATTACAGCTATGGCGAGACCGAGCAGCAGGAGCACCAGGGCGTGCTGGACGCGAATGGCCAGCTCACGGTGACGCTGCCTACGGCGGTCGACGGCAAGCACAGCGACCAGGACTACCGCATTGAGGCGCGCGTAACCGACGCGGCGAACCGCGAGGTGAGCGGCCACTCCACGGTGCTGGCCACCTATGGATCGTTCCGCGTGAGCGTGGAGCCGACCAGCTACGTGGTCGAAAACGGAAAGCCGGCGCGCGTAAAGGTGACGGCGCAGGACTACGATGCGAAGCCCGTGCAAACGCAAGTCCACATTGCCGCGGTGCTGACGTGGGACGCGACGAATCATCAGCGCAGCAAGACGCCCGCGGCCAGCAAAGATGCAACCACCGGCGCCGATGGAACAGTGCTGGTAGATTTGCCGCTGGGCGGAAGCGGAGATTTCGAGATCACGGCCAGCGCCGAGACGCCGGAGAAACGCACGGTGCAGGGCCAGACGTGGGTGTGGATATGGAACGGCGCGGGCGCGTACTACCAGGAAAACGCGCAGGCGCAAATCGTAGCGGATAAAAAGACCTACCAGGTGGGCGACACCGCGCACCTGCTGCTCGTGACCGGCCTCGACGAGTCGTGGGCAGTGGTAACGGCCGAGGGCGACAGCGTGCAATCGCAACGCGTGCTGCACGCGACGGGCACAAGCCTTGCTTTCGATGTGCCGATTACGCAACAGGCGCAGCCGAATCTCGTGGTCTCCGCGATCATCGTTCACAACGACCAGATCATGACGGCGCAAAAGAGCCTGAAGGTTCCGCTGACAGAGCGCACGCTGACGATTACCGCAACGCCGGCGAAAACCCAATACGAACCGGGAGACAAAGCCAGCTTTGACGTGAAGGCAGTGGACGCCGCGGGCAAACCGGTGCAAGCCGATCTGAGCTTCGGCGTGGTGGACGAGGCACTCTACTCGGTGCGGCCCGATACCACAGGCGACATCGTGGCTTCGTTTTACCCCAAGCGCGAGGTGTATCTCGATCCGCAAACCTCGTTCGAGTTTTATTTCGAAGGCGAAGCGGGGACCAAGAGCCCCATGCTGGCCGGATTGGCCGGTCTCTACCATCCGCGCATGGCGCAGGTGAAACCGGGCTCGGACCTTGTGGTGCCGAAGGTCCGAAAAGCGTTTCCCGACACGGCGTATTGGAACGCCGATGTGCGCACTGGCGCCGACGGCCATGCGCAAGTGCAGTTCAACTTCCCCGATGCGTTGACCACGTGGCGCACGACGATACGCGCCATGACGGACGACGGCAAAGCCGGCGGAGCGGTGACGCGCGTGCTGGTGCGCAAGAACCTGATTGTCAGATTGGCTGCGCCGCGCTTCTTCCGCCAGGGCGACGAGACGGTGATGCGCGTGATTGCGCATAACTATCTGGCGACGTCGAAGGACGTAACTTTCGCGCTCGACGTGAGCGGAGTAGATGTTATCAGCGGGCAAACGCAGAAGGTGACCATTCCCGCCAAGGGCGAGAGCTATGTGGACTGGCGCGTGAAGGCACGCGTGACGGGCAACGCAACGTTCACGGCCAAGGCGCTGACCAATGAGGAATCGGACGCACTCGAAATGACGCTGCCGGTTCTGCCGTTCGGCGTGAAGCAGCGGGCTGCGGGCGCGGGCGAGGTCTTCTCCGGCGCGGGGCAGAACCAGTGGTCGTACAACTATCCGAATGGATCCGACGTGAACTCGCGGGGATTGACGATCACAATTGCGCCGTCGGTCGCGGGCACCGTCTTTGACGCGCTCGATTACCTCACGAGTTATCCGTGGGGCTGCACGGAGCAGACCATGTCGAGCTTCCTGCCCGACCTGATCGTGGCGCAGGCCGTGGATAAATTGCATTTGAAATCGCCGATTGATCGTAAAGTTCTGAACGACGAAGTGCAGGCCGGACTCGAACGGCTCTACAGCTTCCAGCACGACGATGGCGGCTGGGGCTGGTGGCCCGACGATCAGAGCATGGTATTCATGACCGCGTATGTGGTGAACGGACTTGGGCAGGCCAAATCCGCAGGCTACACAGTCGACGACCAGCGGATCGCGAAGGCTGAAGCGTGGCTTACTTCGACGCTCAACGCGCATCCCGACATGATTCCCGACCTACGCGCGTACGCGGTGTACGCGCTGGCCACGACGTCCACTGCACCAAAGGCCGCGCTCGACAAGGCATGGTCAAGCCGCGACAAGCTGAGCGACGAGGGCCTGGCGCTGACGGGGCTGGCGCTGGCGGCGGCGGGCGATAGCCGCGCGAAACAGGCCGCGGATCTGCTGGAAAAGAAGGCGCACGCAACCGACGTGGATGCGTACTGGGTGGGCACATACGATGGCCTGCTCGACTTCTGGGACGATACGTCGCCGGAGACCACGGCCTTTGCGTTGAAGTTACTAATTGTCGAAGATCGCTCCAGCGGGTTGATGCCGAAAGCGGCGCGCTGGCTCGCAGAACATCGCGACGGAGACTACTGGTACTCGACCAAGCAGACGTCGATGGTGATCCAGGGGCTGACCGATTACCTGGCGCTGAGCGGCGAGCTTGCCAACGCGTCCGACGTGGAGGTCTTGGTGAACGGCACGAGCGTGGGCAAGCGGCACTTCGGTCCTGGCGATGCGTTTGCCGCGCCCTGGCAGATCAAGGTGCCCGCGGCGCAGTCGGGCAGCGGCGGACAGGTGACCATCCGCAAGAGCGGCAACGGGATCACCTATTGGTCAACGGAAAACAGTTGGTACTCTGCAGACCGCAAGAACTTCCAGCAGGGCCAGCTCACGCTCAACATCACGCGCGACTATTACCTGCTGCAAAAGCGGCAGGACAAGCCGACCGATCCTATTACTTACGACCTGGTTCCACTCAATGGCCCGGTGCACGTGGGCGATATCGTAGCAGTGCGGCTCGCGTTGGGCGGGACGAGCTGGAAATACCTGCTGGCCGAAGATCCGATCCCTGCGGGCGCGGAGTTCCTGCCGGAGAGCGGGCTCTACACCATCAACCACAAGCCGGATTGGTGGGCCGACTTCTTTACGCGCAAGGAATTTCACGACGACCGCGCGGCGTTTTTCAACACCGACTTTTCCGTGCGGCGCGAGTACGTTTACCTGTTGAAGGTGGACAATCCCGGCAAATTCCAAATCAGCCCGGCCGATGCCGGACCCATGTACCAGCCCAACATTGAAACCACGACCGATCCCGCGACGCTGGAGGTGCAGCCATGAAGAGAGGGACTAAGGGACTAGGGACTGAGGGACTTCGGAACGAGGTGCGCTTGTGAGCTACTTGAAAGAAACTTTGCGCCGGATAGGAAAATCGTGGGGATGGGCTGCAGCCCAATTCTGGGCGACGCTGCTGATCGTGCTGGTAGGAGTGGTGTGGACGCGCGTATCCGAAAGGCACGTGTGGCAAGTGGGGCTGACGTTTCTCCTCCCGCTATTAATGCTGGCCGCGGCGTTGGCGCTCGAAGCTGGAACCATGCGCGGCTTCATCGGTCGCGACGACCGTCGCGTGCGGTTCGCGTGGGGCGCGCTTACACTCCTGGTGTGGATCGCGGTGGTCTGGCTTGCGTGGTTCATTCTGGACTGGTGCGACGATCAGATTCCGCAGTGGGCCAGCTATCTGAACTCGCGCGCCCCAGCGCACGCGCGTGCAAGGGTCTTCACTTACGAGCACATTACAACCTGGCTCACCGTTCTGGAGTGGATCTTCCGCTGGATTGTGGTGCCCGCGAAGGTGATCCCGCACGCGCTGGCTTCGGCCGAGTGGGGAGTCCGGCTGCCGTGGCGAAAACTGCTGCGCATGATGTTGAACTGGCGGTGGTGGATCGGCGCGGTGATTGCGGCGCTGGTGGGCGTACTGCTGCCCAGCTATTTCTTCAACGGCGCTCCCCATGGCACCGTGACACACCAGGTGTGGGCCGTGAGCCTGAAGCTGGCCGGTGCGTTTCTACTTGCGATGGCGAGCTGGGTTCTGCTGCTGGCGTGGGCCGCGGTGCTGCTCACTCGTGATGAGCACAAACCCAAAATGCCGGACGACGATGCGCTGGTTGCGGCGCCAATCGGTTCCGGGCCGCTTCGCGAAGACTCCGTCAAGCTACCGCTTCCCGAGAGCGGCAACGACGCTGGCGGGAACATCTGAGCGCAGCCAATCCAGCACCTGCGCCCGGCCATAGCGTGTAAGGAGTTGCGCGGCGTACCACGCGGCCGTGCGATGCGCGGCTTCCGATTCGTCATCGCTTGTAGAGTGCGCGAGAGCAGCATTGATTCCGTCGATGGTGAGCGTCGGCCTGGCGGACGGCGTCCTCGCCCCGCCGGTCTCGCCCCATGCCTCAACAAGCCCTTCGCGCAGCCAGAGCGGAGCCCTCGGCCCAGCCTCGCGCTCCACCAGCGCATGCAGAAATTCGTGGCGCATGGTCCCGGCTAGAAGTTGCCGCCCGGCCAACGTGCGCAAGGGCTGCGTACCGATCCAGTTCCCTTCTGTGAAGGCCGCGATCCAGCCCGGCGCGAACGTGGCCTGGCGAAAGGCGGGCGTGGAGGCAAAGGCGCGCACGGTAAACGGAGCAGCGGCATGCAAGCCGGATCGCTCGGTCGCTTCGGCCCGCACGCGATTGAGATCGGGCAAAAATGCGGCGTCGCCGGCATCGAGCGATTCCAGAACAAATCCATCGCCGGCGAAGCTTTGCCACGCGCGTCCCGTGGATTCGTCTGCGGCTTCCGCGCCGGGAAAATACTGCGCGAGAATTTCGCGCATGGTGCGCCCCTGCGCAGCCATTGCCGCCGCACCCTTTTGACACAGACCCACGCCATGCCCCCAGCCGCGTCCATGAAAGGAGAATGTATCTCCCTGGCGGCTCACTTCAAACCATGTGCTGGGAATGCGGCTCCATCCCAGCGACTCACCGACGGCGAGTTGGAAGTCTTCGGCGGAAATTTCGGTCCGTTCGAGCAGCAAAGTAACTGCACGCCCCGAGGTACCCCGCCTTGCGACGGTTAGATTCTGCCATCCGGGTTGCGCGAGGCCGTGCGTGGCAAGAGCCGCGGTTAAATCGGAGCGCGTGATCTGCGATGCCCACTCGCGCGCACTGGTTTGCGTGCAGAAGCGGTCGGGCTGCGAAGGCAGATAGGGCAGCGATTTCGCGCGCGGCCAAATCTCGTCCGGAGAAGCAGTGCGCCCGCCACAATCTTTGCCGAAGTAGGCGAGAGCGCGCTGCCCGTGGAACCACAGCGTCTCACCGGCGGTGGCCAGCGTGGCCGCATGCGCCGCGGTCTTGCGGTCGCCGTTGCCGTTCCAATGCAAAAGCTGACAATGGGTGGAATCGCACAGATCGTACTCGGCGTGGCCATGCGCCTCATGCAGCGCAAAGCTGCGGACCACGATAGCGAGCGCTTTCAGCGACTCAAGACTGTCGCTGGGGCCGCTCTCGCTCGCGACGACGCGCTCCACATAGTTTTCGACGGGCAGCGTGGCCACGATGACGAGCACGCCGGCATGAGCGGAGATGGCGACAGGATCGTGCAAAGTTACAGTCTCGCCGTGAGCCGTGAGCGTCACCGGCCCGCTCAGCCGGAGTTCGCGCGAAGAAACCGTTTTGCCCGTCGTCGAAAAGTTCAGTCCGTCCTTTTCCGCGTGAATCTTCGCCGGGGCGTGCAGCACTTCCACCGGGCACCGCTCACAAGTCTGGAGCAACGTGAATTCCCTTGGCCCCGTAGGCGTGAGCGTCAAGTCGTGATCATGCCAAAGCGTCCACATGCCGACGCGCAATGTTTCCCGCGAAGCAGCCGGCTGATCGGCGGCGACAACTGGAGTCGGAGCCGGCTTGAGGAAACAAAAGAACAACGCGGCGGCGAGGATGCTCGTGAAAAGTCGATGCGTTTTCGTTGTTTCGCATCCTAGGCGCAAAAAACGCGACGGGGATCGAGCATCGAGTATTCTGCGGGACCGGTCGCTGTTCATGGCCGCTTCCGATATGCGTTGATTGGCGCGTTGGCGAGCAACTCGCCGGCTACGTGCGCGGCATCGGCGCCACGGCCCGCGGGGAGAAACACAGCAATCACCACCTGAGGATTTTCCGCAGGCGCGAGGCCTACAAACCAGCCGTGAGTGCGGGGTGAGGAAGCGCCTTCCGCGGTTCCAGTCTTGCCCAGCACCGCAACGCCGCCCAGACTGGCCTGGCCCGCCATGCCGAAGCTGGCCGAGTCCTCTAATCCCGCACGCACCACTTGCGCTGCGTTGGAATCGGGATGCGCGGCAAGCTCGAGCGCGAGCCAGCGATAGGCTGCGGCCAGCTCGAGAGGCGTGACGCGCACACCGTCGACGCCAAGCAAAGCCAACTGCTCGGAGTCTGGCGAGTTGGGCTCGCGGAATTCGGCAACAGCCTCTTGAGGCGCAAGGCCGGTGAGTCCCAGCAACCCGGTGGGGCGCAGAAGACGGCCTAGCTCACCGGGTTGCAACGTGCGCGCCACGGCGGCGAAATAACTGTTGCACGACCATGTGAGCGCCTCCTGCGCGTCGAAGGGTGGCGCGGCCGGATGAGTGCACGCGAGGCGATGGCCGGCCACGACGAGTTGCCGATTGCAGGCCACGCGATTTGCCGGATTCCAACGCCCCGCGCGGATGAGCGAATACAAAACGAGGGGCTTCAGCGTGGAGCCAGGCGCAGCCGCGGTGCGCGCCGCGTCCGCGAGGTCATGCGACGCCAGCGGACGGCCGCTTGCGATATCAAGCACAACGATGCGCGCGTCGGGAGACTGACGCGCCGCGCGGTCGACTGCGCTTTGCCACGCGGGCGCCGGCGTTTGGCACGAGGCGCTGAAAGCGCCGGACACCGCGAGAATGACGAGCGAACGCAGAATTCCGTGCACACCAGAAGTATGACCGATTTGCGCCAAAAGTTTCAGTGCAGGGGACCGCGTATAATCGGCGGCGACGCACGACTGCAGCCTTACTCTCATTGAAAAGGACCCGCGACACCCATGTTTCCGACCCGAAAGCTTTGTTCTTTCCTTTTGCCGATTTTGGCCGTGGCACTCGCTCCCGGTCTCTTCCGCGCACAGAATGCCGCGCCGCCGCGGCCGCAAATCACCGGCGTCTCGCACGTGGGCTATTTTGTGTCGGACCTGCCGAAGACCATCGCGTTTTGGCACGACCTGCTGGGCTTCGACGAGTACACAACGCTCAACAAGCCGGGAACGGAGCAGATCCGCATCGCCTTCATCAAGGTCAACGACCACCAGCACATCGAGCTGTTTACCGACGCGCCAGCCTCGCCGCCCAGCATGATGAGCCACTACTGCTTTAGCGTAAGCAATGTGGAGCAGATGCGCGCGTATCTGAGGTCAAAGGGTTTCGACGTGAAGCCGGGCAACGGTGGTAAGACCCGCACCGGCGACTACGCCTTCGAGATCAAAGATCCCGACGGCACGCAGGTGGAATTTGTCCAGAGCCTGCCTACGGGCATCGAAACGCAGAATGCGGGCAAATTCATGCCGCCCACGCGCATTGCCGACGCGATCTACCACGTGGGCTTTCTGGTGGGAAACCTGGACAAGTCGCTGGCTTTTTACGAGGGCGTATTGGGCTTTACAGAAACCTGGCGCGGCAGCAGCAACGGACAACAACTGAGCTGGGTGAATCTGCACGTTCCTGACGGCAAGGATTACATCGAGCTGATGCTTTACGACAAGACGCCGTCGGGCTTCGGGGGGAAGAACCATGTCTCGCTCGTTGTTGCCGATGTCGAGAAAGCGGTCGCGGAGTTGGAAGCGAGGCCCGCGTACAAATCGTACCTGAGTTATGCGAAGCCGCTCACGGTGCAGGTAGGGAAGAACGGCAAGCGCCAGGTGAATCTCTACGATCCAGACGGAACGCGCGTGGAACTGATGGAAGCGCAGACCGCCGACGGCAAACCGGTGCCATCCTCCACCGCGCCGCCACCGGCGCCGGCCCACGAGTAGCGCAGAGTCAAGCACTTCAGGATTTTTAACCGGCAGGGCCCACAGCTAACGACTCGGCGGGACGACAATGTTGATCGTGGTCTCAACTTCGACCGGCCGGTTGTTCAGCAGGTAAGGCCGGTAGGTCCACTGCCGGACGGCGTCCAGAGTTGCTTGCTGCAGCGGGGCTGGTCCGCTGATTACATAGAGCGCCTCCACAACGCCCTTGGTGCTAATCGTGGCATGAAGAACGACCGTGCCGAAGACATGATTCTCGATTGCATCGGCTGGATAGACGGGAACGACTTGGGACTTGACCATGCGCGCGGCTACGGCGGCGGAGATTGTGAATTTACGCAGTGCTGGATCGGCACAGGGTGGCGGCCGAAGTTCGGCGGCTTCTCCTTGTGCTGCTGCGTCGCGCCATTTTGTGAGCTCGACTATTGTTCTATGCGCTTCGACGCCAATGGGAGGACCTTCATCCCATATCTGATGAGTTCGGAGGTGCGCGCTCATTACACATTCGACGTATTTCTTTGTATCTGTCACCGGTCGACCCGCCCGGTCGGTGTTGGGTGTCTCATCAAATGCAGAGAGATATTGATCACGAGTTGCCAAGTTCTCCTTTAATCCTTGCTTCAGGACTAAGATGGCTCGATCCAATTCCAGCACAAGAGGCGTGGTGTTTGGCTCGACTGCCGCGGCTGGTGGATTATGAAGAACCGGTGCGGGGGCTTGAAGAGTTCCAGTCTGACTGGCTGAGAAACTAGCTGCGACAACGAAGACGTTCATCAAAAGCACGTTACGAAGCGACATATCTGTTTCCGTTCCAGATAGCAGAGTCATCACCCTCGTGGCCAAGGAAATCTTGGCGAGGCCCAATTCCGTAAGGAGGCGACTCAATATTCTTAGACACCGAAGGTAGCGAAAAAGTGCCGAAGACACAGGCTTTGAGGATGATTCACCGCCGCTTCCGTCGGGTGACCGGCCGCGCGAGCGTATATATTGATACGACCGACATGCGAGCGATCGAAGACTCGCTCGGGTGATTGAGGCTGCCCCCGCAGCTTCCTGTTATTCTCGCTATCACAAATGGAGAAACCTCTGCACGCTTCGAAGAATGGTTCTGGCGATGGCTCTTCTCCCGGCCTGCCGCGCGTTCTGGGCGCGGGCGAAGCCATCGCGATCGTAATCGGGACTGTGATCGGCAGCGGAATTTTTTTGATTCCCAGCGAGATGATGCGCGACACTGGCTCCTCGCTGCTGGTCTACCTGGCGTGGATCGTGGGCGGATTGCTGTCGCTCTTCGGAGCCATGACCTACGCCGAACTGGCCACAATGATGCCGTATGCGGGCGGCGAATATGTTTACCTGCGCGGCGCCTACGGCGATACTGCGGGCTTTCTCTACATGTGGACATGGTTTACGGTGGCCAAGCCGGGCTCGATTGCGACTGTCGCTCTGGGCCTGGCGCGCACGCTCGAGTTCTTCCCGGTCTTTTCCCGCCTGTCGGATGCGATTCCCGGCCTGCCCTTCACGCTCTATTGGTCGCAATTATTTGCCATCGCCGTCACGTGGCTGGTCACCGGGCTGAACTACCTGGGCATCAAAAAGGCCGGAGATTTTCAACTGGTCTTTACGGTGCTGAAGGCGGTTCTGATTCTGGTTGTGGTGGCGCTCTGCTTTCAATCTACGAGCGGATCGTGGAGTCACTTCCTGACCCGATTGCCGCACGCCACGGGCGGTTGGAGCGGCTTTATGCTGGCGCTCATCGCAACCTTGTGGGCCTATGACGGCTGGAGCGATTTGAGCATGGTGGCGGGAGAAGTGCGGCGGCCCGGGCGCAATCTTCCCCTGGCTTTGATTGGAGGCCTGCTGGGAGTTGCCGCGCTCTACATGGCCACCAACGCGGCGATTCAATACGTTCTTCCGGCACCGGCGATTGCCGCCTCAGAATGGCCGGCGGTGGCGGCGCTGCGGGCAGTAGCTGGCACACACGGGGCGGGAATTGTGGCAGCGGCCATGGCCCTCAGTATCGTGGTGGCCCTGAATGGAACGGTGATGTCGGGCGCGCGGGTGCCTTATGCCGCCGCTCTTGATGGGCTGTTTTTCCGCCGGTTCGCGCAAGTGCATCCGCATTTTCGCTCGCCTTCCACCTCGCTGGTGGCACAGGGACTGGTGTCGACGGTCCTGCTGCTGTTTCTAAGCCATTTTGCGCAACTCTTCGAGCTGACGGTGTTTGCCGAATGGCTGTTTTACGCGATGGCGGCCAGCACGGTCTTCGTTTACCGCCGCAAATCACCGGACGCGACACGGCCCTACCGGGTGTGGGGTTACCCGGTACTTCCAGCCATCTTCGTGGGGTCCGCCGCCGCGGTGCTGGTCTCGAGTTATGCTGGAAATCTGAAGGGCTCGTTGCTTGGCACCGCATTGATTCTAAGTGGGTTGCCTGTTATGTGGCTGATTCGCCGCCGGCGCACCGCGCGCTGACAGAGAGTTCCTCAATCGTGGTGTATTCACCCACCCTTTCGCGAAAAGCCGCGAAAGGATGGGGCAACCTCGACCGATCCGATCCCCCTTTGCGAGGGCTTCTGCCGGCCATTTCCGACCCAGGAAGCGGCAATTTGCTAAGAAATCCACGGAAATTTGCGTTCTTTACACGATTTTCATTGACATTTATTTTGAGCATCGCTAGTTTTACATACATCCAGTCATCTATATGACTTGGCTGATGGTTCGATTTTCTGGCGCGATGGGCATGCATTGAACGTTTCTTGCCGTTTCCGCAGAACCATATCCTCCCCCAGACCGCGGTTTCAGGAGATTTCTTCAATTCCTGGACAAACTGCCTGGGAGCCGGGGACACATCATGCAGGCTCCAGTCGGCGGTTGAAGGCATCGTGTCTTCGCGCCGCCGCAGCCAGAATGCACAGGGAAACCTCTCGCATCGCCAGAAGAGGCTCTTCCTTATCACAGAAAAAAGGCCCCCCTGTAACGCTCAATGCAAGCCGTGCCGGCATGGTTCTCGATTCTGTGCCGGACCCGCGTAATCATTGTCTACCTCTCAACCTGCAAGGCTGATGCGGGGTAAATGCGCAGGGAATGCCCTTCATCGGCAGAACGAAAAACATTCAGGAGGCTGTCAACTGCTATGACGAACAAATTTGCACAATGTTTATTTGCCCTGTTGATCGCAATAGGGCTGGTGTTTACCGCCAGTAATGCAACCGCACAGAGCGCCACTTCCGGCAGCATTAGCGGAACAGTATCCGACACAACAGGCGCAGTGATTCCCGGCGCCACCGTGACCATCACCAACACGGATCGCGGCGAAGATATTCGCGTCACCAAGACCAATGGCGCAGGATTCTTCACGGCAGAAGCTCTGCCGCTGGGCACCTACAAGGTGACGATTACGGATGCAAAATTCAAGACCGAGGTTGTGACCGGCCTGGTGCTGCACGCGGCGGACGAGCTTACCGTCAATCAGACACTGACGCCGGGCGGCGCCAACGAAGTGGTTACGGTGAATGCCACCGACAACCTGGTCAATGTGAATCTGGAAGATGCGACCTCGGCCGGCCTGATCAACAACGAACAGATGAACGAGATGCCGCTTGTCACGAGGAACTACGAAACGCTGATGAACCTGCAGCCCGGAGTGGTTTTCGGTGGCTCTACAGATGATCTGACGCGCGGCCCCGCGGGACTGAGTGGCTCGTCGAGCACCGTGTCGTTCTCGGTAAATGGCGGCCGCAATACATCAAACGGTTGGACGATCGACGGCGCCGACAACCTGGACCGTGGCGCGAACCTGACGCTCTATACGTATCCCAGCCCGGACGCGATTTCCGAGTTCAAGAACCTGCGCGGCCAGTACAGCGCGCAGTTTGGGCGCAACGCATCAGGACAGATTGACGTTGTGACCAAGTCGGGCACGAACGCGCTGCACGGCAGCGCATATGAGTATCTGCGCAACAACTATTTCGACGCCAATACGTACTTAAACGATTTTCATGGTGGTCCTGCGTCGGCGTCTACGTTTGCGACTCCGGTTTACCGGTACAACGTCTTCGGATTCTCGGCAGGTGGGCCGGTCTGGATCCCCAAGGTATACAAGGGCAAGGACAAGACCTTCTTCTTCGTGTCCGAAGAGTTCCAGCGCATCGTCCAGGTGCTTGCAGCGCAGACGGCCACGGTGCCACAAGCTTCGGAGCGCAATGGCGACTTTACCCAGTCCGGTTATCTCCCTGCGACTGGCCAGCCTGGCGCTGGAGTGTGGACCACGGGTCCCATCACAGTTTGTACGGCGTTCACGAACAATCCCGCGACGCAAGTGAATACCTGCACAGCGACTGGGACGTCGGTTACGTCGGGCATTTCGCCGACGGCGCAGGCCTATATGAAGGACGTGTTTGCCAATGTGCCGGTACCGAATGTGGCCTTCAATCTGGCGCATAACGCGGACCCGCACACTATTTACACCAACTTCAAAGACATCTTCAACAACCTTGACTCGGTGGTGCGTATCGACCAGCAATTCGGGCAGAAGCTGAACGTCTTCTATCGCTATCTGCACGATACGTTCCCGGAGACGCTGCCGCAGGGCCAGTTCACGACGGTGTACATTGCCGGCGCGAACACGACCACGGTGGTGAATCCCGGCACGCAGCACTTGGCACACGGGACGTATGTATTCAGTCCGACGATGCTGCTGAATGTGGGCTATTCGTTCTCCAACGGCAACATCGTGAGCACCCCGTCCGGCTTCCTTTCTTCGGCGCAGTCGCCTGACGTCAAACCCACGCTCGTCTATCCCAACACTGTGGGGCTGATCCCAAATCTATCCATCGCCGGCATGACCGCGCTGAGCGGCAGCGTGGCCTATACCGACCACGGCACCAATCACCAGGCGTATGGCGACCTGACCAAGACCCTGCACAACCACACGCTGATCTTCGGCTTCTCGTACAACCACTACCAGAAGCTTGAAAACAACACCACCGGCACGCAGGGAGGGTTCACATTCGCAAGCGACTCAGGCTTCTCGAATGTGCCCACGAATAACAATGGCGGCGCGAACGAGGCGCAGGCATTTGCCAACTTCCTGACGGGCGATGCCAACGGAGGCTTCAGCCAGCTCTCGAGGGATCCTGTGACAGACCAGAAGTTCGCCCTGTACGAGGGCTTTGCGCAGGACAACTGGAAGGTGATGCCGCGGCTGACGCTGAACCTGGGCGTGCGCTATGGCTACTACGGCCAGCCGTGGGATGCAAACTTGCTGATGAGCAACTTCGACCCCGCCAAATATTCCGCTGCTGCGGCGCCGACCATCAACAACACCGGCCTGATTTGCATCGCTTCTCCGTGCGCCCAGACCGGCAGCAACGCTGGCCAACCGACGACGGCGAATGCGTCGGCGGACATCGTAGGGATCAACTATGTCAACGGCATCATCTACAACGGTCCGAACGCGGCCAACAACAACCAGGCTTCGCCCTGGGGAAACAAGGTGGGCCAGGCGCAAAAGACTAACTTTGCGCCGCGTTTCGGCTTTGCTTACGACGTGTTCGGCAACGGAAAGACCTCGCTGCGCGGCGGCTACGGCTGGTCGTATGACAACGCCGAGGTGAGTTACTACGAGACGACGGTGTTCGACAATCCTCCGGCAGTTGCTACTTACTCGGTGAGCCAGACAACGCTCGACACGCCGGCAGGAGGCGCAAATAGTGCATTTTCCTCCACGCCTGCGCGTATTCAGGGGGTTCCGCTCACATTCCAAACGCCGTATGTGCAGCAGTTCTCGCTGGACGTGCAGCAGGAATTGGCTCCGAAGTTCATGTTCGACCTTGGTTACTTTGGCGACCATGGAACCCACCTTCTGGGCGCGCTCGACATCGATCAGCCGCAACCGGGTGCGTGGCTGGGCACCGCGAACAGCGGGGGCAGTTACCTGGTGAATCCGGAGACGGCCAGCTCCAGCTGCTTCATCACCGTCAATGGCGTGAAAGTTCCGGCCAATATCAGCTCCACCTGCACGCGCGTGGTGAACCAGATTGAACCGTATCTTGGATACGGCGCGATCGATGCGCTGCGTACGATCTTCAATTCGAACTACAACTCGCTGCAGGTGAAGGCGACCAAGCGCTTCAGTGGCACCACATACCTGGACGCCAATGTTACCTGGTCGCGCGACTTGACCAACGCTCCGGCAGATTACTCCGGGTTCATCCAGAACGAGTACAACATCAACGGCGATTATGGCCGCGCTTCGCTTGACCGCAACAAGGTGTTCAACTTTGACGGCGTATTTGAAGAGCCGTGGTTCCGCGAGCAAAAGAACCTGATGGGCCGAGCTCTGGGCGGATGGGAGCTGAGCTTCATCTACACGATCGATTCGGGACTGCCGTCCACGGTTGCAGCTAGCGCGGGAAGCACAGTTTTCTATAACCTTGGCGGCGCAGCAAGCGTCTACAACAACCTGACGGGTGGCGGCGAAGTGAGCGACAACGCGGGCCTGCACGACTCCGGGCCGACTTCGGACGGCTTGCGAGTGGACCAGATCGGCGATCCGAACTCTCCGGGGAACCTGACGAGGATTCACAGTAAGAACTACGAGGTGACGAGTGCACCATGGTTCTATTCTGGCGCATTTTCCGCTCCGGCGCCGAACAGCCCAGTTCCGGCGAATGCGAAGCGCGGCACGATTCAGGGCCCCGGATTCAACCGGCTCGATCTTGGCGTTCACCGCAACTTCAAGATCACAGAGCGGATGAGCTTCCAGTTTCGCGCCGAGGCATTCAACGCAATCAACCACGTGAATGTCAACTCCATCGGAACGACTGCGACGTCATCGACGTTCGGCGAAGTTACCGGATATCGTGACATGCGCATCATGCAGTTCGCCGGCAGATTCACCTTCTAACTTGAACGAGAAAAACCGGGTCGGCCCGCCTTGTTCCTTCAAAAGAGGAACGGGCGGGCCCGGCCCTGCTCTCTTGCAAAACACATGGTTCTGATCGTGCCGCCAAAGCAGGTATGCCGCCATGGGATTGAACACGCTGGATCTGGTGGTGATCGGTTGCTATCTGGCCGGCGTGACGCTCTTTGGCTTGCGCTTTCGTAGCGGACAGCAAACGCTGAAGGGATATTTCCTCGCAGACAACGCGATTCCGTGGTGGGCGATTTCACTTTCCATCGTGGCCGCGGAGACCAGTACGCTGACGGTCATCAGCGTGCCCGGCTTGGCGTACGACAAGGACTTCAGCTTTCTGCAACTGGTGATCGGCTACCTCATCGGCCGCGTCGTGGTGAGTTTTGTGCTCATCCCGCAATATTTTCGCGGCGAGCTGGTCACGGCTTATCAACTGATCGAACGGCGCTTCGGGCAACGGCTGCGCTCGTTGACCGCCGGAGTATTTCTGGTTACGCGGGCGGCCGCTGAAGGCGTGCGCGTATTTGCGGTGGCTATCGTGGTGCGCGTGGCGCTGGGCGGCCTGCTGACGGGCGTGAGCGATTTTGAGCGCGACCTGGTGGCGATCGCCATCGTGACCGCGCTGACGCTTCTCTACACGTTGAAGGGCGGCCTGAAGGCGGCCATCTGGACGGATGTGATGCAGCAAACGGTTTATGTTGCCGGAACCATCGTCGGTCTTGTGACCATCCTGCATCTTGTGCCCGGCGGGTGGACGACGGTGCGCGAGGTGGCTGGCCACGCAGGCAAATTCCGCGTGTTCGATTTCACGTTCGACTGGACCACCAAGTACACCTTGTGGTCGGGAGTGATTGGCGGAACATTTTTGACCACGGCCAGCCACGGAACCGATCAACTGATTGTGCAGAGGCTGCTGGCGGCGCGCAGCGAGCGGCAAGCGCAGGTTGCGCTGCTCTCAAGCGGAGTCGTGGTTTTCTTCCAGTTCTCGCTCTTCCTGATGATTGGGGCGATGCTGTATGTGTTTTACCGCATCTATCCGCCGGCCGCCGCGTTCACGCGAACGGATACGATCTTTCCGGTTTTCATCGTCAGTCATATGCCGCATGGCGTAAGCGGGCTGTTGATTGCCGCCATCCTGGCGGCGGCCATGTCGAATCTGAGCGCGGCGCTCAATTCGCTTTCTTCCACTTCGATGGTCGATTTCTACATCCGCCTTCGTCCGCTAACATCGGAAATCCGCCGCATCTGGCTGTCGCGAGCGGCGATGGTGGTTTGGGCGCTGGTGCTGTTCGGCCTGGCTCTGCTGGCACGTCATGGCGGCAGGGTGATCGAGGTGGGATTGACGATCGCTTCGATCGCCTATGGAGGAATGCTTGGAGTGTTTTTGTTAGGCGTGCTCACACGCAGGGCCTCGGAGGGCGGGGCCATGATGGGCATGATCTGCGGACTGGCGCTGAACCTCTACCTCTGGCTCTTCACCAGTGTGGCGTTTACGTGGTATGTGGTCCTAGGCAGTGTAGCCACGTTCGCCGTGGGATATGCCGCGAGCCTGGCTTTGGGGCAAAAAGGGATTGGAAATGCAAGTGCGTAAGTTGATGACGGAGCGCCGCAACCCGGCAACCGAGAATCTGGACCGGATGAGCGCTCTCGAAATGGTGACCGCAATGAACCGGGAAGACGCGAAGGTTCCCCGCGCCATTGGCAAAGTGTTGCCGGAAATCGCCAGGGCGGTGGATCTAGTGGCGCAGCGCCTGGCTGAGGGCGGGCGGCTGATTTACGTGGGCAGCGGCACCAGCGGCCGCATCGGCGCGTTGGATGCATCGGAGTCTCCTCCGACCTTTGGCGTGAGCGCAAAGAAAGTACAATTTGTGATCGCCGGCGGCGAGCGCGCGGTGGTAAAGGCCGCAGAGGCCAGCGAGGACTCCGCGGAACTGGGTCGCCGAGACATCGCGGCGCGAAGACCCGGCATCAACGACGTGGTGGTGGGGATTGCAGCCAGCGGATACACGCCGTACACCATCAGCGCTCTGGAACACGCGCGGGACAAAGGCGCGGCGACGGTGGCCATCGCGTGCAATCGCAATACCCCGCTGGGCAAGGTGGCGGATCTGCGCATTGAAGTCGAGGTCGGCCCGGAGGTGCTTGCGGGCTCGTCGCGGCTGAAGGCCGGGACCGCGGAGAAGCTGATCTGCAACATGCTGACGACCGGGGCCATGGCGCGGCTGGGGTATGTGTACTCGAACCTGATGGTCAATCTGCACCTGACCAACAAGAAGCTGGTGCAGCGCGGCATCACGATCCTGGAGGAACTGGCAGTGGTGGATCGGGCGCAGGCCGCAGCAACACTTGAAAAAGCCGGCAGGAGCGTTCCGCTGGCGCTGGTGATGTTGAAGACGGGCGCCGGCAAAGCCGAATCCGCCCGACGCCTGCGCCGGGCGAAGGGCAGTGTCCGCAGGGCGATCGAAGGTTGACATGGGGAGTGTTCTGAAAACGATTTGGTCACGGCGCACGTGGGTTTTCCTGCTGGCGGTTGCGTTGGTGGCTTGCGGCATGCGGACGCTGGCCGCGCAGGCGACGGCGCCGGGCGAGAACGGGCCGGGCGCGCACGATTCTGACGCGCACAGTTTTGACGCAATCGACGCGCTCATGCAGGCGGCAGTGGCCAAAGGAAGCATGCCCGGCGGCGTCGTGATCATCGGCCACAATGGCGCGGTGGTGTATCGCAAGGCTTTCGGTTCGCGATCGCTGGAGCCCACGCGCGAAGCCATGACCGCGGACACCATCTTCGATCTAGCTTCGTTGACCAAGGTGATCGCAACCACTTCCGCAGTGATGCAGCTCGTCGACGAGGGCCGCGTCCACATCGACGATCCGGTTGCCGTATATCTGCCCGATTTTGCGCAGAACGGAAAAGCTCAGATCACCGTGCGCGAACTGCTGACGCACTTCTCCGGCCTGCCGCCCGATCTGGATCTGAAGGAACCATGGCATGGCCGCGACACGGCCTTCAAAATGGCCATGCAGGTGCTGCCCGCGAACCCGCCGGGCACGAAATTCGTTTATAGCGACATCAATTTTGCAGTGCTCGGGTTCATCGTGCAGAAAGTCACCGGCCTGCCGCTCGATGAATACACGGCGACGCACGTGTTCGCTCCGCTCGACATGCAGGAGACGGCATTTCTTCCGCCCGCGAGTTGGGTGCCGCGCATCGCTCCCACGCAGTATGACGACGATGGAATCATGCTGCGTGGCGTGGTGCACGATCCTACGGCGCGCAGGATGGGCGGAGTCGCGGGGCACGCAGGACTGTTTTCGACGGCAGACGATCTGGCGAAGTTCGCGCAGAATCTGCTCAGCGTCCATCCCAAGGTTCTCACCCGCGATGCCATTGAGAAGATGACGACGCCGCAGCAACCGGGATCGGGTTCGATCCTGCGCGGATTGGGGTGGGACATCGACTCGCCGTATTCCGGCCCTCGCGGCAAGCTGTTTCCCGTCGGCTCCTTTGGGCACACAGGATTCACCGGCACCTCGCTCTGGATCGATCCTGAGAGCGACACCTACATCATCCTCCTCACCAACGCGGTGCATCCGAACGGCAAGGGATACGTCCTCGCGCTGCGCAGGCAACTGGCGGATGCTGTCGTTGAGGCACTGCATCTAACGTTCTCCGAAAGCCCGGAAAAGCGGATTGGGGCCATTCCTCACGCCAGCGACTCCGCGACCACCGATCGGCGTGTTGCCGCGCGGCCGGGCCAAGTGAATGTGGGAATCGATGTTTTGGAAGCGGACGATTTTCGCGAGTTGCATCCGGACGCGAATCATCCGGTAAGGATCGGCCTCGTGACCAACCAGACCGCGGTCGATGCACACGGAAAGCGCACGGCCGACGTGCTGGCGCATGCACC
>Ga0302274_10000496_pt1 | contig 40027 bp, 47 predicted proteins | sample III_Bog_N2_1_FD_198755 | JGI IMG/M metagenome (GOLD analysis project Ga0302274, IMG submission 198755) | Peat permafrost microbial communities from Stordalen Mire near Abisko, Sweden - III_Bog_N2_1 | ecosystem: Environmental > Terrestrial > Soil > Wetlands > Peat | place: Sweden: Abisko...
ACTCTACCGGCTTACTTGTACTCCTACTCATGTAAATCTCCTAGAATGATGGTGGACCTAGAGGGGCTTGAGTCCTCGTTAGGTCGTGGTGGAGCCGGTAAGAATCGAACTTACATCGCCGCCGTGCAAGGGCAGAAGGTTCCCGTTACCGAATACGGCCCCAAACTTTTTCTTCCTTCCTCCGCTATACCCACCATCTCTGTAGAAGAAATGGTCGAGATCGTGACAATTCGGACATAGAATCTCTAAGTTTTCGAGATCGTTATTATGCCTATTTCGATCCCGATGATGAACTTTCAAGATTCCCACATATTCGCAATAACCGCATCTGTTGCACCTATGAGGGTTGTTCCTGAATGCAATGTCCCTATAACTGTAGGCTCCATCACTCGTACCGTACTGGGGAGGATGAATCTCCGGATGGTTGCTTTCGATCCTCTGTGCGGTATCCTTACATTTCCGTGAACAAAACACCATCCCGCTTTTGGAGTTCTGATAAGATGACGGACGTTTATCGAAACCCTTTCCACATTGATCGCATATCTCTCGTACCCGTGTGCGGCTCCCAATTCTAGAACAAGGAATACTGCAATATTTCCCTTCCCTGTGTATAGGAGCGTAGAAACTATCTCCGCATGTCTTACACTCCCGACGTGTTAGAGTCCTCATCTTACCATCGTAAGATGTTGATACGATTACATCTTCCATTCCCAGTCCTATCTGGGTTTAGAAGCTCAAACGGATAAGAATCCACCACCTGTAGAACATCTACGCTACAGGACGTTTACCACGCCGAGTTTAGCGTCCTCGACACTTACTACTTACATCTTAACACTTTCTGGTGGAGCGTATCGGCATCGAACCGATCTGTCGTCTGCATTGCGAAAGCAGTGAGCACCCCAAGCACTCCCACGCCCCACTATTAAACCTACCAAACATCATACGCCACGTTGTGCAGTTCCTTGACAGGAAAATCTTTCCCCATCGCAAGCGCTACCGTGGCAGCACGTCGATACTTCCTGTTCCTTATCCTTGCCCATTCCTTACGCCCAGGCCAAGAACCCCCGTAAGCGCCAGGATAACCACACTCGTTACGCCACGGTTCGCGCTTCTCTTTCTGAATAGGATACGGCATCGTGTTCAATGTTCTGCTCATATTACCCCCTAAAGTTGGGGTGAGGGGAGAGGGTCGAACTCTCTAAAGCAAGTTCCACAGACTTGCCCCGCGCCGTTTGGGTTCCCCCACGTAAACTATGGAGCCGAATAACGGGCTTGAACCGTTCACCTTCCGATTACAGATCGGATGCTCTACCACATAAGCTAATTCGGCCTTAATCTCTTGTTACAAACCTTTGTTCACCTTCCGAGTCAGCGTACAAATACCTTCTCCATGCCGTTGTTTCAAGCGCAATGGACCGTAGTATGTTTCTACCCGTATGTACCGTAGCGGGCAATGGACGATGAAGTAATGGCATACCTGCTTCTTCTGGTGTCCTATCGTCCTTACGCCTGTTGCATTCTTGACAACAAGAAACCATATTATCCCACGAATTTCTGCCTCCACGCGACTTAGGGATAATGTGATCCAACGTCAATTCGTTACCACTTAACTTCCTACCGCAGTATTGACAGGTATTACCATCGCGAAGGTAGATGTTCTTGCGTGTGACAACTTGAAGGCGAATAGGAATATGTTTGTAAACTCGTAGCCTAATTACCGAAGGTAAATAGATACCAGGATACACTTTAATGTTAGTGGGCAGTTCAACTGTTGCCTTACCCTTGGTAAGCAAGGTTAAAGCCCTCTTCCCACTAATGAGTCTGCACGGCTCATAGCTGGCATTGAGCAACAATGTTACGTGCCTACTTAGGTTCATCGTCCTACTCGCTTTCGTTAGAACTGGGGCTGGTATCCTGAGTCGAACAGGAATAGTCCGCTTTACGAGGGCGGTGCATAGCCTCTTCTGCCATACCAGCGTTTTTACGTCTTGCAACCACGACCTTGAATACCCTACTCAAGTCGGCGGTGGCTAGGATCATTCTGTGTTCGTGCATCGTCGGCTTCCTTCCTGTTAATCGTTATGGCCGAAGTTTATTCGTATCCTCCAGCGTTTTATGTCAATCACCCAATCCCCATTGTCGCACCTTCCACCCCAATCAAACCACCTACATAAGCAGGATGGCAACGCTACTCTATGCGCTTCAATTTGCATCTTACACCTCACTTTGGAGCGGGTAACCGGCAACGATCCGGTAACATCTAGAGTGGCACTCTAGCATTCTGCCAATTGAATTATACCCGCTTATCTCGTGGTTCGGTCGCTCCGGATCGAACGGAGATTAACGCCTTCAAAGGGCATTGTCCTGCCATTGAACGACAACCGATCAAAATCTTTGGCACCCCGGCGTGGATTTGAACCACGATACTCTGCTCCAGAGGCAGAAGTCCTAAGCCGTTGAACGACCGGGATACTTAATTTTTGGCTCCACAGGAGGGACTGCAACCCCCATCTCGCTGGTTAACGGCCAGCCGCTCTAGCGTATTGAGCTACCGTGGAACATCCTAACAATCGAAAGGCCCTAAGACTTTGTTTCGTCTCAGGGCCTTTTCAGTTTTACCATTTGTGTTAGGTAGAAATCCTACTGAGACCCCGTTTTTCTTGCACGATTACCCTGTGGCGTTGTTGCCGCTGTCGGGTTGGCGTGTTGGAATCGCGTGGTCATCATGTTTTTCATTATCCCAAATCTGTTCAGCGTTGTCAAGAACTATTTTACAAACTTTGCACCCACAACAAGAATATCAGAATCGCCAGCCAGAACATTTTCGTAAAAACATTTATTATGATTCCTAGCGCGATCTCGGTTCTTGTTATAGGCATAAATGGCGGTCCTACGCAGAGTCGAACTGCGACATCAAATTAGACAGATTTGCATCATAGCCGTTAGATCATAGGACCAAACTAATTACGGGTGGCATTGCGACATCCTCGCTGTATTGGGTAGTTTCTCTCTACCACGAACTAGGTATGCATCCCTTGCAAACTTGCGAGTGAAAAGTATCCACCGTCTAGCCACGACTCCATTTCTGGACGTAAACTCAAACTTGTTGCTGTGACTTTTTATATGAGTGCCACAGCGCCCATCTCATAGGACCAAAACTTGTGCTCCGTGCGGTATAAGCTATACGAACACCCGAAACCAGATTATTCGGGATGCTCAGCTTCTCCCGTTTGACCAGAGGTTATCTGGTGCACCTCTGCGAGAGCTTCCCATGCAAACGGAGCACATCTAAAACTGTGACCGTCTTTCCGGTCTGTCAGCCCTACTCTCTGGACCAAGTTAGTGACCAAAATTCCGGTCGGATACAACCTCATTGCATAGGGTCAAGCAGGTTTCCACTTGACTTCCGAGAGTCTTCCGTATGCACTCATCTTTCGATGGCCACGATCCAGTCAACCTCTACTTTAACTCGGCGGTAGTTGTTGTCCCTGTGTGTCTATCCACACCGCCTATGCAAACCATTCGGGGATGGACCACTCCCAACCCCGCTGCACCGATTCTTTATGGTCGGTGGTTAATCTGGAAGCGGGTGCTGGATTTGAACCAGCGGCCTGAACGTTATGGGCGTTCCGAGATAACCAGACTTCTCCAACCCGCATCAACAATTCAAAGAGTACATCTGTCCTATCCGCTTGTCAAGAGTAATCTGCGCTTATTCTATGGTGCGCGTGCCAGGACTCGAACCTAGGGTGTTTACCGCTATGGGTCGCAGCTTTACAGGCTGCTTCTGTCGCCACTGAGACACACACGCACATCATGGAGGATCGTAGCTGAGTTCAACAGCCTTCCCTTACGGGAGCCACCGGGTTCAGGCCGGTTTGCCTTAGCGAAAGCGGTACGATCCAAACTTGGCGGTATCGGCGTGATTCCAACACGCAAAGGCTTTCACCTTGTTCCTTTTCGAGAGGAGTGGGCCTAGCAATGCCCAACGATACCAACACTGGCGGGAAGCAGGAGAACCCGAGTCCCATTCCTTACGGAACCACACGATTTCCAGTCGTGGCCTATCACCTGATAGGTTTACTTCCCAAAACTATGGCGGGGTAGACAGGTCTCGATCCTGCACGTCTCTTTTCAGAGGACAACGGTTTAGCAAACCGCCCGAATTGCCAATTCTCGCACTACCCCGTAAATCTGGTGCTGACGAGGGGCATCGAACCCCTATGCTACTTAATTTCGCACGGCTTTTTGAGAACCGCGTGTATACCAATTCCACCACGTCAGCAAAACTATGGTGCCCGAAGGGGGACTTGAACCCCCAAACCTTTCGGCGAACGCTCCTAAGGCGTTTGTGTTTTCGATTTCACCATTCGGGCACATCTAAACTTGGACAGTCGGGTGGGATTTCAACCCACGATTAGCAAGGTTGCAGCTTGCCGCGTTTGAGCACTTCGCCACCGACTGATGGTAGGGGATGAGACAGTTTTTTCGACCTTCCAAAACCATCCCATTTCCCAAATAAACCTTTTTCTTTTGCTTCCTTTACTGCGCTCGATATATGCATCCACGCTTCGTATGGCATGTCGCGGCGCATATAATTGCATCGAGAACAGCATGGTACTACATTACTTTTCATGTGTCCCTTTAAGTTGTCAATCCTATCAAGAGAAACACGCAATTGATTTTCTCCGCAATATGTACATGAACTTGCAATAGCACTCTTCACAAAATCCACATCGAGATCATTACTAAAACCTCGTTTCTTGTCGGATTTGTTAATATCTCTAAGTAAAACTACGGCGAGATTAGCTGGTTTTGTGCGATAGCGTTGATTACGTTCACGCTGTTTTTCCGGGTTCTTAGTGTGCGCTTTCACAATTCTCCGGTTATCACATATTGAACAGTCGTATTTTCTATATACGGCTCTTGGTGTGCGTTTCCTAATAGGAAATTGCTCAATATCTTTTTCTTCCCCACACGTTTTACACGTTCTCATCTGCGTATTTCCTCATTAGTTTGGTGGGGGTGAACGGTGTCGAACCGATCCTGAACCGGGTTTAGGCCGATTTCCTCTGCCAACGTGGGATACACCCCCAAAACAAAACCCTCAGATTTGTGGTCTGAGGGCGGTTGAACCTGATTTAAACTTTGGCTCACACACGCCTCTCCACGCACAGCAAATAGCTGAGTGAGGATAAAGAGCGCGAACTGAGAACGAAGTTTTCCATAGCAAGATCAGTCTTTCACGGATTTAATAGGTTGTCAAGTATTTATTTAGTGTTCCCACACTTTCTGCGTCCACTTCGGTCGATTCTCCACTGTGCGCTGTGGGGCAGTGTGCGGCGTACTCCCTACAGGATACGGCTTGGCATACGACGTTACTGCATGGGCGTTGTGAGCGTCAAAGCGTTGTCCTTTGGCATGTGTGCATACTTGGTTCTCCTTAGCTCCACATACGGGGCACCAAAGGGATAGACGACTCGTGCAATAGTGCGTTTGAATTTCAATTTCCACTGTTTTCCTCCTCAGTACGGCGAGGTGCAAGAACATCATCGGTTACTATCTCGCCCTCCAACTCCTCGATTGCCTCTTGAATCTGTGCCTTGACTATCTGTGCAAAGACCGCTCCACCCTTTACTACGTTGTCGCAATTGACCTCAGCACATCGAAGAATTTCTACTACTTTTTCCGTGTCAATCATTCTCTCTCCTTAGTCTGGAAACTTCACTAAATCTGGATTCTCCTGTTGCCAATCGATAAATTTCTCTGCAAACTTCAGAATTTCATCCGATTGCTCGTACAGAGAATCAGCCAAATCAAATTCCTTGCGAATCAAAGCCTTATTGGCTTCCTTCTTCAATAGATGACTATAACCTGCAACAGCAGCAGGACTTAGTTTGTCCTGAGCGCGAATGAAAAACCATGGTTCGCCAGGATTCAGTTTTGACAATGGGTTAACATCTGCGTACTTTGGAGTCTTCATTTCGTCCTCGCCTCAAGCATTGAATCTGCCCACTCGTAAGCGTGTTTGCACGTACCGCTCATTGACTCTGGTTTCTGCACCCAGAACTCATCGAACGAGTTCGAGAATAGACCCTGCATCGCCGCCATAGCGAACTGGTCGCGCAGTGTAGTGCGTGTCTCCATTGGCGTAAAGGTAAGGGGTTGAGGCAAATCATCAAAGAACCCCATCCGCTCGTTAGGCCCAATATTTGAGGTGTCGTACATGAGTGGAGGATTGAGAATGATTTTCAGCTTTTCATTCACATCGGCAAGTTGAGCGGCAACCTCAGTTATCATCGAAACGTTCAACGAATCAATGCCGAATCGGTGCTCCTTATCTGATTTTGTTTCGTTGATTTCCTTTTGGCAATCATGATTCAGCGATCTAATTTCTTCAGCGGTCATTTCTTCTCCCCTTCCCATCAAAAAGGTATTCCATCTGGAAACTTCTCAAGTTCAAATCGTTTTACTTCCTGAGCGTAGTCAAAATCTGTCCACTTCTCTTCATCCCACATATCTTTGTCCACAGCCATCTTAGCAGCCAACATGCAGAGTGGGCAACCTTTCGCTAGTCTTCGGAGCGTATCAATGTCTCCATACCAGCTTTCCGTATCTTCGTCTAGGTAGTAGCTAAGAGGATGCTGTGTCAAACCACGATCCTTGCACTTTCCGCAAACTCGGTTAGGATTCATTAAGCACATTGATTCATGCCGAAGACACTTGTTTTTCTCCCAGAATCCTTTGTTACAATGATCGCAAAGATAGCGCAGTACATGTCTTGACTTCATCTATTTTCTCCCATGCCCAATCTCCCGTTTCGATTATTACAAATGGTGGTTTACCGTGCCAGTACGGAGAAGGTTTGTCCGGGTAAATTGTTGCGTAGTGTCCTGTCGCAACCTCCACTTTACCGTTAACGGTGTGCAGCCAACTGCCATCAGGATATTCGGCGCTAGGCTTCATATAGCGTTCTTCTACGATCACATCTTTCCCTTGTGCATAGTCGGGAGCTACAGTGTAGCTTGCCGTGTAGCCATCAACTCCACATGAGCAGCATTTTCCTCCACCATAATAACAACCGCAGTGATCGCTACCGTTGCCAGTGCATTCGCTCATTTCACCTTCTCCTCATGCTTGAAATCAAACTTGAATCCGCACACATCGCACCGTGCAGAGTATCCTACTGAAAATTCGTTGTTTTGAATCCCCACATTATAGTCCTCACGCAATGTCTCGGTGAATTCCTCATCTGTCGTTATGGCCTTCCTGAAATGCTTTGCCTCATCGCGCAAGGAATCGAACTTTTCAGCAGAAACATTCCCGTAGGACTCAGAAGCATGTTTATCCACTTCGTCCGCTTTTTCCCTGTTCCTTACGTAGCATTGAGGGCATTGTGTCCACCTATCAGCAGCCATTATTTACCTCCTGTTCCTTTATAGAACCATCTTCGTTTTCTTCTAGCACTCCTTGAATCACCAAATCCTGAGAATCCTCCATTATTAGAGTATGACCTCTGTGATCCCATAGGAAATGTTTGAGTTTTCTCATGGTTTTCTCCTCCCCTGAATAGAAGCAGAATGGAGGATCGCTATTCTGACTTTGCCCTACCCACACATAATCTTTACAGCGGGAGCAAGCAAGATAATATGAATCGCTCATTGTTTTACCAAATCCTCTAACTTGCCAATGTCCACCACTCGCACAGCTTGAGCCTCTACTACTTCGCAAGGAACCGCGAAGTCCTGTTGCCAAATTCCACTATCCCTGCGTTTGCAGATGTTGTTCGCGGACTCCTCCGAGTATCTTCCAGCAAGCTCAAGCGTAGTCGAATACCCCGCCTCGTTCGCTGCCCAAAATAGGATGACTCCACGCGGCCATATAGCCTCATGTGCTTTGGTTAGTATGTAGTATTCCTTCTGGTTGCTCATTTTTCTCCCCCTTTTATGGCTTCGCTAGGACTACGCTCGTCTTTGATCCCATATTTAATCCAAGCGGAAGCGATTTGGTTTAGGATTGCTAACAGTTCCAAGTACGTTAGGTCGGGGTGCTTACCGATGACATCCGTTACGGCTTTGTCTATGTCGGCGTGGGCTTGTTGTACTGGCATGGAGCGAGGGTGGAGGGTAATCATTTATTCTCCTGCGTAGGCTGCGGTGGTTGTTCTTTTTGACATCCTCCCCACAGATAAATCCGGGGGATTACTTTGCGCTTACACGCTTAGGTGGTTCTCACTTCTCAGGGACTTGCTCTTGACAGCCGTAGCCGTCTTGAGTCTTACGGTCCCTCCAATTTCCTTTTGTTCCCTTCCAAACCTCAATATCCGAGACCCTACAGGAACAATCTTTCCTCCTAATGGTTTCCCTTTAAATTCACCAAAACCCCGGAGCCACTGCGCTATTTTTTCATGTTCATCAGCGGACCCCACACTTTTTATCATATTCGCCCTGTATGAAATTACAGCGATATTCCCAAGTTCGTATGGTAGGTTTGGGTCAATCCTGTCAACAGATGGAATATTATCTCTTGACATAGTGTATGAAATTGGGATGCCAAGAACAGGGCATACAGTGGGAACTTCTAATTTCATAAAGTCTTCCTTAGAAATAAAACCATTAGCCCTTTTGGACACTTGACGCCACAATGCGGATAATGGACGAGACTGCCTCGATTTTATCTGATTTTCTATTAACAAATCTCTATTCTTGATTCGATACTCGCGCATATATTCCGTTACGCTTTCTCTGTTTTTAATCCCCCTAGCCCTTCGTTGTTCAGTTCTTCTTGCATTATGGCAGGCATAGCACGTATTCTCCCCCTTTTTCCATTTTGGGAAAGCAATATAATCTTTTTCTTGTTTACACACTTTGCATATTTTCATCTTCTAGTCTTACCTCCATATGTTTACGTAAGACTACCATACATCCTTGTTAAATGCAAATCGCTCACCCCATGCCTGAAGGAAGGGGCTTTACGGCGCTTTCTCGGTAAATTTTGTCAGATGTGGCCCATGCCACATACAAAGGATCGTCTTTTACGTCTTCATATTGCTTCGTTCGGATACTACTGGCTTCGCTCAATTCTTAGCCTCCCCTATCAGCCACAACAAGACGGTTGCCATAGTACCAGAATCACACGGTTTTCCCTGCTCAATGCGTAGGAGGGTTGCGGCAGAAGTGCCAACCTCCTTAGCTACATCTCGAAGAGTCCGCTCCTCCATCGTTCTCCATTTGCGTAATACGGGTCCTAATCTCATGTACACATAGTCTCATAAGAGGAGATTTGTGTCAAGAGAGAATTTTTGTTTTATTTCTTGACACGATTGGGGATTTTGCGCTAAGATTGCGAAATAGGAGAAACTATGCAGTTGCAATCACAACCAAAAGGTAAACAGTTGTCTTGGAATGAACTTCTATCGCTTTCTACGGGTGCTCTTGTCCGTGATTTGGAAGTCGAGGTAGGAACTGTGGCTGAAACCACATTCAAAGGGCGCATCGTTCGTCGTATTGAGTGGGACGATGGGTGCATCACGCCTTTGAGCGGGAAGCCTCAACTCGAAACGGGAATCTATATTCACCAAAATATCTGAATTTAATGCTTGCAATGATGCTTGCATTGTGCTACCGTGTACTTGCATAGGGGAGAAGAAAAACAATGACAGTTGAAAGTAAAAGAGGGTCAAACGGCGGTGATGCTCGTGCCAAAAAGTTGTCAAATGAAGAGCGTAAGACAATCGCAAGCACAGCCGCAAGAGCAAGATGGGCAAAGAAAAGGGATGAGAATAATCCTATCGAAACCAAAATTTCATACGTCAACACAAAAACTGGAGAGACAACAGCATCTACTATAATTGATGCCGAATATCCCGAAGTTGACGAAGTTCCAGAGGCTTCCCCCGCACCTGTGGCGCAAGCAATAGTACCTGTTATTCCTAATGCGCCTAAGACAGATAAGCGTACTACCAAACGCAGGGCACGTTTACCCAAGGAATTTGGAGCAGCCCACTCCTACGCGGAAAAAAGATTGGCTGATGCAATCAAAGAACGCGCTGAGGCTATGGGGAAAGTCAATATGCTGAATGCTGAGATTCCTTCCTTAGTCCAGATCATTAAGGCGCTCAAAACAACAGAGGGTCCTATCCCGTCATTTAATAATCCGCAAGCATACCAAACACTTCCTATTCCTATCGCGGTAGGAATAAACCCTAATCCGCAAGCAGGAAATGTTATTCAGCAAGCAGAGGCTATTCCTCCTGCGCCGATAGCCAACGGTGGAGCCGTAGATTTCGATTCTTCGCAACAGGATATGCCTGAAGATGCCTTTTTGAGAGGTGCGGCTGGTGGGGATAGGGGTTGGGTTTAGTAATCAGGTTATTAAGGAGAAGATATGAATTACACGAAAAAGAAATATGATGAAGCTCGTAGGAGGTTTATTGACGGGCAACCGTGGGACAAAATCGTAGAAGTCTTCGCCACGGTTCCGCAGGTGACGCTTGAAGAGGCAAACGAGATGCACAACAGGTATCTGTCTACGAAAAACGGATTGCATAACGCGGACAGAGATTTCCTCGATGCGGTCAACTCCGTCCTTGCCAAGCAGGGTCCGGTGATTGCAGCCACGCCAGCGGAAGGCATGGTATCGCTGGAGGGTGTACGTAAGGCATGTACCGCAATGCTACTTGATGACCACGGATGGAATGTGTCAGATGCAATCTATGCGGCTCGCATTCTTTGTGAACGTGCGGTTCTTGTTCCGGTACCAACTGTAGCCGAGCCAGAGCCAACCGTAACGCTGGTGGACGCAGCAGAGGGGCGCTCGCTCGAAGTACCGGCCAGCGCGGTGCATGAGATGGAGTACCCGGAGGCCTCATCATGGCTCGTGCCTGAAACTTTCTCACAAGAAAGAAAATTAGTGTGCAGTATATGCGGGGCTTGTGTGTCTGACAGGGGGATGCATACCGCGTGGCGTGGAAGGGAGGCTGTCATGTACGACCCGATGAAATCCAACTATCTCACCAGCATCTGTGGCTTGTGCAGTGCGGTTGTTGTCGATCAGACGAAGCATACCGCGTGGCATGGAACGCAGCAAGGCTAAGCGCAGAAAAGAGGAGCAATGAGCAATCCCACACCTTACGAATGGCTAGAGACGTTACATGTATGGGCGATTCGAGCCCTTGTCGCAGAAATAAAACTCTCCGACTTGCAAGCCGCGCTTGATGAATTTGTCCCGTTGATCACGCCAGTGAGCAGCACAACCAGTTCGACGCCGTGGGGGTGATAGATGGCAAAAGTTAGACTAGCAAGTGATGGTTCGGCGCTCTTTTGGTGTCCAGGATGCGACGGTGCTCATGGCGTGCGAGTGCGCGGCGAGAACCATCCTGTTTGGGGCTGGAATGGCAGTGTTGATGCGCCCACGTTCACTCCGTCGATTCTCGTTCGTGGGGTTCAGCCTCTCACTGATGCCGAAGCTGAGAGCGTATTCAACGGGGAAAATATCGAACCTCGCCCACTATGTTGCCACTCGTTCGTTACTGATGGACGCATTCAGTTTCTCGACGATTGCACGCATTCGCTCAAGGGCCAAACGGCCGATATACCGGAGTGGGAAGCTTGAGCGCATCCGCACAAATTCGAGAAACTGAGCGTATCAGGGCGCGAGTAAAGGCTGCTGCGCATAAGAAAATTGGCTTATGCGTAAACTGCTCACGGCCAAAACAGGAAGGATCATCACCACTCACGCAGGACTCACCAGAGCACCGAGGGTCCTGCCAACCTCTTTACCGGGAGGCTACACCGTGACAATCGCTGAATCCACATCGAAGTATCCCGCCTTGATGGCCTACATCGCCGACCGCAATACCTTGCCCACCACAAGCGCATGGTGTGACCAGCTTCGCAAGGATGAGCAGACGGCGCAGAATGGCGGCTTGGCCGATATTGCCGAGCAGTTGAAGCAGGCGCAAGCCGATTACGCAATAGAGCAACGGTCCAAAGGTTACACCGAGTATCCCTACAATTCAGCGATGGGCGAATACCTCGGGCTACCTCTCAAGGGAAACAACGAACCGGAACACGGCTACTATATGGCGTCCTGCCTCAAGAGCCATTACGCGCTCAGGGTACAGGTCAAGGGGCTGGAGGAGGAACGTCATGGATGAGTTGAAGCCGTTACAGAGAACCGATTTTACGGCTATGGACGGAGATTTTGGGCCTACACTGATACGTCACACCCATCCTGGAGGGAAATGGACTGACGTAGAAAATGTCCAGATTCGTGAGAAGATGCTGCTGGATGCGCTGCGGAAAACTCAAGGATGGTTGACCCCAGAAGATAGGCTAGATATTGGGAGTCTGATTGAGCAGTTCGATGCGGAGGAAAACCGATGAAACGGTTTCTAGCAGTTATCGTGCTGGCCGTGGTTGCCAGCGTGTGCGGGTGCAAAAGCTACAATCCTCGCATAATAGTTGTTAAAGATGGCGTGTGGTGTTCTAATTCCGCGCCCATTCTGGCATCCAACAATGGAAGTATTCTTGGTTACTATTCCGCTGTAAGCGGCGCTTCTGGAGGTGTTAAATGACTCCATCAGGATCGAAGAAGGTTTTTGATGAGATTTACAAACAGTTTGAAACACTTACTCCGTGGAAGAAACAAGATGCCGATCAGTTTCTTGGGTGCTCTGGCCCATTGGATATTTACGAAGGTTCGCGCCTGTTAACTGGAAATCATGTAGAGGGAACAGTGAAACAGTTGACGCCAGCCGAGGAAGAGGCCTATGTGGTAGCACGATGGTCTGATTACCACGTCATGACCTATGGAAGATTCGACATTTGTGATATGGATGGAGACATGGATTGGCACGCGGCCTATCTGTTCACGAAGCAGCTGGAAGCTGAGATCGCGCAGCGCAGTGAGGATGCAAAGTTTTTGCAGATGATCATAGACACAACAGCTAAGGGAAAATGTCTGCAATCTTTGCATAGCATCATCGCTCGTGAGCAAGCAGCCCTTGCGGAGCTACGTAGGGGATGGAAGTTCGTTAAGGAGGGGGGACAGTGATGTGGATTGAGCTAGGATCGTTTGTTGCGTTTGTTTTGTGGTGTGCAAGGATGGAGGACAGATGATTACATACTACATATTATATTTCTGTTTAGGTGCGTTCCTAGCTTGTGCGTATGCTATACTTTTGTTGAGGAAGAAGGACAATAGATGAGCGAAATTAACTGGGATGATATTCCTAAGCAACCTCCTATCGAATGGAGTACGAGCGCATGGAATGGACCGATAATAACGCTAGACCCCGATGATCCTTTTGGCGATGTGGAACGGATATTTAACCGTGGAATCCACGTCACATCCATCACTCCTCCAGAGCAAGGATGGCCGATTGCTACGTACTGCCCTATTTGCAATAAGACTACGTTTGTCCTATCGCCGTGGGCAATCAAACCAGAAGACGGAGGATACTGGCGAATGAATGATATATGTGTAGATGAAACTCTCGGATTCAAGCACAATATGCAGCTAGGAATGGAGGGTTATCACGTCCCGATTGACCTTAAGTCGGGAGGAATCAATTTCCAACTTTCTGATCCTTTGCCGCACACATACATGCCTAGCATGGTTGAGTTCACACAGGAAATGCCCATCGATGAAGCCAAGAAACGCTGGCCGAATACGCCGATACCGGAGGAGAAGAAATGAAATTCACAACTTGCGGAATAAATGTAGAGCTAGGCAGTTGTGTCACTGAAGGATGCGGCGAATGCGTGAAGCTGTATTTATTTCTTCGTAGAGATGCGAAAGATAGGGACATTAATCTCCCTGATTTGGTTCCTGGAGTTGCTAAGTTGGAACGGGTATTAGATCGTGGGTACATCAAGGAATCTTGACGAATCCGTATCGCCCTGACGGCTCATGCCCACTTTCGCAGTGAACCCTATGAGGGCAAGGAATAGGGAAATAACACGTACTCAATTGCTGTTCAGGAAGTTCCTCTGTTGAATAAATTCTCTTCAGTTTGCTCTTGGCAAGATCGATGATTCTCTGTTGATTTTCCTCGTCTAGAGAAGGAACGTCAACCCTAAAGCATAGGTCTTGCAGAACCTCGTCCTTAATCATTCCATCTAGCCACTCTTTAGTAGAAATCTGGTCGTAATCTTCTCTCCATACTTCAGACCATGATTCCTTAAAACCTCTACCTATAAAATTCCTTCTCTTAAACCTAAGTACTTTATTTACCGGATGCCGAAATCCTTTTGTCCATGCGCTGTGATATTTTCCGTCCCGACGAGAACCTATATTGACCACAACAATCTGCATAGGAAGGTTATACACCGCTATTTCTCCTAGCGTTCCCCACTCTCTACAAGTAGAGTAGTGCCTATCCTTGCTCCATGAACCAACTAGGGCTACACGTCTCAAGAATTTCCCGTCAGGCGATAGGAGAGCGGAACTGTTCCAAGTAACCCCATCACCTAGATCGACAGTCTCAGGAATTTCCCAAGGATCGTCTGTCGGTTTACGAATGGCGCTTGTAATTATATCTGCGAGTGACGCCAGATTGATAATGCTACCGTACTGGTCTACCGTGTCTTCCTGAATCAATTCTATGTCACGTGAAATTCCGATAACGCACTCACCCGCCGAATCCCCAAAGTCCTTGCGGCTTGTGGTAAGTCCCGCTTGAATTCCTAGCGACAACAAATCCTTCGCTTCAATCCTATCGCGTTCCCAATCGCGGGTCCAGATGCCTAACCGGCTGCAACGCTCATAAGAAGAAATTAAGGTTGAACTCTTCATTTCTGACCCGATGTTTTTCTTGGCGTCTCGTCTGTGACCAGTTTACCATCAAACGTCATCAACTTGTTTCCTACCCACCGTGGGGCTTTAGGTGTTGCATACATTGACTCGTTTGAAAATCCTCCGTTGTACGGAGTCTTGAACTTGTCGTTTCCGTGAATCTTTCCATCCCACTTGTTAGGAACCAGAGTCGCGGCAGGATCACCAACCTTAGCCGCGTGAAAATGCCCTCTCACGTCATAATCAGCCATCGGCAAGGAATCATAATTAGGTGCTGGTCCTACTTCTCCCCTTACAGAATTAGGATTACTAGCTGCCCACTTGCGAAACTCTACTTCTTCCTGTGGCGTTAATTTTGTAGCATACGGACCCGGTTTAGACCATGATTTATTGAAAGAGAACGATACCTTGGGAGGCTGATCTTCGGGATTAGCGTAATGATTCAACGCATCCTTGGGTTGCTCAGGAAGAGTGTTTATTTTCTTCCTTGGATCGCGCTTCTTTGCTTCATCCAAAAGCTCTTTCAGTGTAGGCTTCTTTTTGTCCTGAGCATTTGCTCGTGTAGACGAAAGTCCTAACGCGCTCAGAACTTTCGATTCTGGCATCGCCACCATAAGACCCACGTTTACAGGTGTGGACATGCTCTCGCCGAAGCCCTTGATTCCTTCGGCGATACCAGCCTGTGTGGGATGATCTTTATCGTAATCTGCTAGTTTTTTAGCTTGATCCGCGTCCTGTTTTGCTTTTACCTTGCGCCCTTCCGCTGTCCAATTTAATGGGTTGGTCGCATTGTCTACTGCGGTAACAGCCCTCTCCGCATAAGGAAGAAGAGGAGTCTGAGTCCATTTGGGAAGGTGAGGGATAGCCGTGCTTAAAGGATTGGCAGGATGCAATTGACGAGCATGTTCCGATTCTTCTGTTACCACAGGGAACTTGCTACGATGCTTTTTAATAGCCGCAGAAATATCCTTGTCCTCCATCGTAGATGGGAAGGAAATTACGTCTTTATCTACCTTGACAAGTTTTTGCTTAGGATCAGGCATTATATCGCCTTAATTTCGCCGCTAATTGGATCGTAGATGTGTGTCCATGCCGGTTTTACCGACGAACTTTCAGCAGACGCCACTTGTTGCGGCCTACGCCTCTCAGCTTCTTCCCTCAAATGGCGCAGAGAAGAAACACCTTGAGGCGGTGTTGATTCTTGCTCGTTATCCTGATCTTGTGTTGGCTCCGTTTCTTCAGTATTCTTCTGTTGAGATGATGCAGTGCCAGAAACAAACGCCGTCATCGCAGGCGATACCTTAATCTTCTTTTTCCGGGCAGCTTTTACCACTTGCTCCATATCGTTAGCAAATAGAGCCTTCTGTGCTTGAGGAAGTTTATTCCATTCCGCAACATCTTTAGACGTTATCTTTGATAGCCAATTTACAACCTCTGGCTTTTCTAACAATTTAGCTACTAGATGTGATCCCCCTATAACGATGGGAACTGCTGCCAATTCGGCCAATGCGGCAGGAATTGGATGACCTAAAGCTACGGCTACCGCTGTTGCTGGTATACCACTCGCCATAGTATAAAAAGCTCTCCTAAAACCTAACCTTCTTATAGTATCTGACGTTTCTAAAGCGTGTTCTTTCTTGCGCTGTGCAATATCAGCCTTCTCTTCTGCTGGTCTATCTGGAACCTCGTCGCGTAGTGGCTTCTTGAGTCGTATTGGTTCATACTGTTTTGGCGTGAACACTTTTTGAGGTTCAGGTTTTGGAGATGGTACTTGCTCAGGACGTGTAGGCAACTGAGTAAACTCTTTGGGCGGCTTAGGAATATTTTTCAAAGCTGTTTCAAGATTATCCACATGAGCAGCAAGTGACTTAATAGATGGATCGTATGCAGCAATCCTATCTAGCCTATCGTCTTGCGCCTTAGTTTTCATTTCTCCGGGGGTTTGCTCACGTAGAGATTGAGCAAGTGCCCTTGGCATATCATCGGGAGATTTAAAAAATGCCTCAAAATACGGCCCCGTAATAGACCTAGCTTTTGATAATTGCTTTACTGCCCCAGGAACAGTTGAGGACACTTGCGTTTCAAGGTCGCGGACAGACTGAAGAACTTTTCCAATAGCGTACCTTACTGTTCCATCCTGCGTTGAACGAACCGCTCCCTCAAGTTGAGACTTCCAAGCATGAAGTCTCTCCGCAGGAACATCTTTCAATGCAGCCGAGGCAACATTGCCAAGGCTCAATTGCGGTGCAGCGGTTTGGGCTGTCGTCCCCAGTGGAGATTTTGGTGCAGGATCAGGTTCAGTTTCGTTCAATATTTCCCGGAAAATTCCTACCTGCTGAGGATTCATTGACTCTTCTTGTGCGCCAATTATATCAACAACAGGCTTCATATTCGCATTGGTACCTTTTACCATATCTCGCCATTTATTCCATGTGGTGTTATAGTCCTTACGCGCTTTCTCAAAAGCTGCATTATACTTATCTCGCAAACTAGATGATGCGTTTTTGTAATTCGACTCTATTTTTTGTCTTCCCTTTTCCAGCCGAAGTTTTGTTTCATTCTCTGTTTTTGCTTTTTTAACTTCCTCATCATAGTTTTTGGTGTTAGCTCTGTTCTCTTTTAGAGTTTCGAGACGATCCTTCCCCTCCTTCTTCAACTGCTCAATATTGGCTTCGTTTATTTTATTTCGTTCCTCTTCGTTCTTTATATCTAATTCTTTCTGAGATTTTTCGTTAGCCTCACGTTCCGATACATCGTGCGCGATCTCCGCTCCTCTAGTTTTCCAAGCCGCAGGTTCCGCCTTTTCCAAATGCTTTTGTGCTGCTTCTATATTCTTTTTCTGCGTCTCTTCAGCCAAAACTCTTACTTCTCTAGGGCTAGTATCGGTCATGGCTTCTATACCGCTTCTCGCAAAAGAAGGAGTTTTACGCACAAAGTTAACTGCCCCACTTGCAACCTTAGGCGCTGCATATATAGCTGCATTGCCAGCGATTGTTCCTGCCGCTCCAGCGTAATTCTTTTCTCCTATTTGAGTTCCAACTTGTTCTCCAACTTGGTTAGCCCATGGACCAACTCCCGGAATAACCGTTGCTAGTGCATGAGATACAGCTTTTTTCCTGTGTCCTAGTTGGTCTTGAGTAGGACGAAATGAAGACGGATTAGACTGCTTAAACTCTTCGGTAGCCCTTCTTGCTTGCTCAAGAGCAGGGGCTACAAATAATCTATATGTGGTCAACGCTCCATGCTTGTCCCATTTAGCTTCTTCTGGATTTTGTGGACCCTCTTTAACTGCATGGTATATTCCTGAAGCGGTACTTCCTATTACATTCCCCGCTGTTGACATGATGGTTCCTAAAGAGTAATTAGGGGTTTGTTCTTCTGGTGCCAACATCGGTTGTCCAGCAGAATTCCTACCTATCACCTTAACTCCTGGTGCTGGGGATAGATTTTTAAGATTTGGATCAGCCGAGGCGTCTGTAATATATTTTCTGCGGTCGTCAGGGTGCATCTGCAACCCTGATTTTGATGCGTCCAAGACCTTACTATATGGTACATTGACTATCCCTTTAGGCCCAGCCATTCTGTACGTTCCCTCACTGTTTCCCTTGGCCGCTGAAAAGTCTTGGGACACCTGAGAAGACGTATCAGGCATGGATGCATACGGGTCTTGTTGAGCCGACGTATCGGGCAACGAGGCATATGGATCATCCGTGGTTTTTTTCTTTGGCTGTGGCATTACGGCCTCGTCACTGTATACCCAAGATCGGTAAGATGCTTCTCGACTTCCTGTGCAGTCTTTCCTTTGTTAATAGGAAGAGACATGGCAGCAGAAAGGCTTCTACCCTTCGATGGTTTTGCATGGTTATTACCACCTGTTCCTAGAGCAGCCGCACCTGAACCTGGAGTAATAGGTCCCGACCCTCTACCTCCAATGACTTCTAATCCCTTATCAAGCTGTTCTAATCCAGCAGCTATAGCTAATGGATTGGTAGAAAACCTTCCTGCCATATCCATAATTGATTCCGAAGCGTATTGAGATCGTCCACCAAACACAGCCATAGCATGATCCGAAAGTACCTGTGCTCCCATTTTGAATCTCTGTGCATCGGGGTCTTGAGAGCCTATCCACTGAGTAAAATCTGTATACCGTCCACTTGCAGGACCGAACAGATCGGGACGAGATTTAAGTATATGAATCATGTCTTTCAATTGGTCGTGTGCACTTATTGCAAAATCTCCACGTTGGCGCTCAGACGCAGTAGGCATTGACAACTTGTAATCAATGCTTCCCGGAGCTCTCATGTGCTCTCTTGCCGCAACTCCTGCTGGAACATATATTTCTTGTGTTGGATTATTAGGATCAATCGGGGTTACGATTCGATTTTGAGCGAATGATGCTCCACGCGCATTTGCCAAAGCGAGAGCATCCTTCTGTTTCTTGTCCATCATAGCCTTAGCACCATTGAACATTTCTAATACTTCAGGTGGAGTATCCGACTTACCTACATCGGAAAGGCTATATCTTTTTGCAGTGTCCTGATCTACAACCATTCCAGTAGATGCGTCATATTTCAATCCTTTTGCAGTCTTAGCAGTTTTTGGAACCATAGTCTGCCCGTTGAAATCTACTTCTTGCGGTTTTTCGTCAGCAGACATAGGAACGCGCCAATAGTGCTCGTTACCATCCGCGTCTTTTGTCGTTGCTAATTGCGTAAAATACTTCTCATTAGGCGGTTTTAATTGCATCACGCTCTGAACAAGTTCCATTCCCCACTTGTCCACCTGTTCCTTGGGTGCGTCAGGAAACAGAGTTCTCAGGTTCTTCATCTTACCTTGAATCGCTGTCAAATCGGAAGCAGCTTCGGTATTCGCCTTTTGTATTGCAACCTGTTCAGGAGACAGTGGTGCAGCCGCCTCAAGTTGATTTGCTTCTTTCTGCGCCTTTAATTGCGCAGGAGTCTGTGGTCCTTGTACTTTGTATGCTGGTCCTGTCGGAACCTTTTCTCCGTTCACTTCCATCGTGGGCTGTCCGTAAACCGGAGGGGCAACAGGAGATTCTTTTTTCGAGAAATGCAAGTCTCTTCCTAACATCTTACCGAATTTCAGTACCTCGCTAGGATGATCCAAACTTTTCCAGTGTTCATCACGATCCTGTATCGCTTGAGCGTATTGATCTTTCAACTTGAGATAATCTGGAGTATTCCTATCTGATTCGGGGACATAAGATAGCTTCGTTTGCAGATTCTCAATCATGCCCTGAATTTCATTATGCTTTTCCTGAAATTGAGCATCAGACAGAGCTTGCTTACGGGCACGGTGCTCCCGTGCCCTCTCAGAGCCAATTCGTACTCCTGCTTCCCAAGCCGCATCATTTGCCACGGTCTACCTCTTGCTTGAAATACGTTTGCGTGAAACAGACTTCTTCTTTCCTTTTGCGCCCTTAATTCCAGCAGCCTTGGCCTGTGTAGCGGTCAACACGATTTCCTTCTTGCGGAGACGATAATTTCCTGTCTTTTTCACCTTGCCTCCGCTATGCATCTGACCTAAAGTTGGAGGATTGGACATAGTGAATTTGTCAGGCTTCGGCGATGCGTTGTCAGATTTCGACGTGCCGTCCTTCTGCGTACCCGTATCACCCTTCTTCTTATGACTCTTTCCTGTTCCGCTGGAACTCGTAGAGCCTCCACCAAATCCCATAAGAGACTTGATAGTGCTTTGAAGCCCCCCTAATGGGCCAGAAGATGAACTTCCGCTCGAACCACTTGATCCCTTACCATTTGATCCTTGGGAGTTCTTCTTCTTGTCTTCCTTCTTCTTTTTGTTCTTCGTTGCAATGTCTATTCCAGCCTGCCACGCGTCATCGTTTGCCATGATGCTTCTCCTTTTTCTGTCAATCTCCCTTATTTATCTCTTCCAATTAACCTCCGCCGCCACCGCCGCCGAGAGCGTATGTTTCTAATGCCGACGCCGCTGTCGTTATTCCCTTCCCAAAGATAGAATCAGACCAGTTAGTTAGCTGTTCTTGCGACATATCAGCCTGTTGTTTGTATCCTTGCATTCCCTGGCTAATTAGGCTGCTTCCAGAAGAGGCTAAACTGTTTGCTGCTGTTCCTGTGAGGTTTCCTACCATGCCGGTAATGTCAGAATGCACCTTGTCATTCGTCGCTGCCGCAGAAGCCGCTGTTCCCCCTGAGCGCGTCCCGAATTCCGCATTAGTTTTGTTGGTCTGTGCCGCAGAAGTCTTGGCAGCACCAATTTCAGGAGCCAGAGCCTGAGATTGCTTACTTGAATCCCCACTCAAAATATCATTGAAAAATTTCGAGGATGATGTCAGGTTCTTTTCTCCCATTCCCGTTGAAAAGTCAGCAGACGCGCCTGTTTTGTTCATGTCTGAGGACAAAGTCCCGTTACTTCCCGAAAAGAGCGATGAAAACCATCCCAAGATACACCCCTATTCTTGGATTCCGCTCCCCGGACGAATCCATTTACCAAACATGTGCTATAATGAGGGTATCAGATGTTCACGCATCGGTCAAGACCAAATCGCTGAAAGGAGCGACAGTGACACCCTCACCTACATCATTATATACCGAAAACAACGAAGTGCAAACAGAATATTTCAAAACATGCACTGTATGCAACATTAGGTTGCCCATCAACCGTTTTGGAAAGAGCGGTTTAACGCTAGAATCGATATGCAAAAAATGCAGACAATCTAGGCGTAAAGAGCACGCCAAAGAACAGGCGATTTCATGCCCAATTACTTCTAAACTCTGCGCTAGATGCAAGATCGAAAAGCCCGTGTCTGATTTCCCTAAATGTAGCGCTGGACATAATGGTCTGCATTCATATTGTAAAGAGTGCAAACTCGCAGATGACCGTGCTTATGCGGAAAAGATAACAAAAGAGAAGGTGGAGGCGCGAAGACTTGAATATTTAGACATAGCCCCGGAAGATAGGCCGAAACCAAAAACATGTTTTAACCCTAATTGTCCACAAGCAGGGGTATTACAGCCTCCTGAGAATTTCCATAAGAGCAAAATACACAAGACAGGATTAATGTCAGATTGCATTGTTTGCGAATTAGAAAGGAAACTAGCTTCCAAAGATAGGCATAAAGGAAATGTAATACCAAACAACCGTGGTATATATAAAGACGACCCTGTTTCTGTTGAATACCACGAAAGATGGTATCAAGAGCGTAAAGAAGAATTAAACAAAAGGGCTAAGGAATGGCGAGTTGCAAATCCTGACGAATGCAAGAGGTTTACTATAAATCGTCGCTTCCGTCAATACGGAGTTACGGAAGAATGGTACAACCAAACGCTTGCCGAACAGTGTGGGTGCTGTGCTATGTGCGGATCAAAAGACCCTAAAAATAAATATGGAACCTTTCATATAGACCATAATCATTTATGCTGCTCTAAATCATGTCATGCTTGTGACAAATGCCGAAGAGGATTGCTGTGTAGCGTGTGTAATACCAAACTTGGAGTTTTGGAAAGCAAGAAATGGGCGCAATTAGCTAAGGAATACTTGAGGAAATATCCGCTCAAGGACGATTCCGGCAACGATCAACCGTCTCTTTTTGATGGGTTATGATTTCTCCACTCCCCGGACGGGCGTTCTCAATCAAAACATTGTACTACTATTCAAGCACCTTACGCAAGCGAATTGTTGAAGTCAAACTAGAGAACTCGCTTCCTGTCGAATTTGTCGATCCGCTTCTGCAATACCTCGATCTGCTTTTGCTGCGCCTTGACCGCGTTCACCAAAGCCGCATAGATCGCATCCTTATCCAACCCCAGCAAGTCAGTCTCGCCCAACGGTTTGACGGCTTCAGGCATCACTTTTTGCACGTCCTGAGCGATGAATCCGAACTGTTTTCCTTGATGTACTTTGTCCTCTTTCCAGTCAAACTCTACAGGTTTCAGTTTCAGAATCTCTGCGAGTCCATAAGGAAGGGTTTGGATGTTTGTTTTCAGCCTTTTGTCTGAGGGATTGGTATTGGTCAGAGTACCTGAGTTTGAGTAGACTGTGCCGGTGCCGAGCGATGCGACAGAAACGGCGCTTGGAGCAGACAATGCTTCTCCTAACCCAATTACGTTTGTATCTGAGTGGTAAAAGATTGGCGATCTGGAATGTGTTATATCATAAAGATTAAACCCTATATCGCCGGGTACTAGAAGGCTATTCCCAGCACCTAAATACATAGCGGGAGATAAACCGACGGAATCCAATTCTATACCATTCTGTGAACCTCCTCCGGAAATCTCAATCTGTGGTTGCGTTGCATTAGAAAATATCGTATGTTGTGTAAACGTGTTCGCCGCATTGAGCAGCGCCACATTGTTGGCCGCCACTCCACTATCGGCAATCTGCCCTGACGTGCCAGTGAAACTAACCAAGTCGCCGCTCGTTGACGATGTTGGTCCGGTCGGGATAGCCGAACCGGAGCCTGCCAGAGACTTACTGCCGATTACTCCACCTGATGTAGTCGTGACCACGCCTGCTGTCGTGAGCGGTAATGTGACAGACCCGGTAAAAGTTGGGCTGGCTTTGGGAGCAAGCGCTGTTAGAAGAGTCCCTGAGTCCGCGACTTGCCCGCCTGTCCCGGTAAAAGTGGCCACATCTCCAGTCGTGCTTGTTGTGGGTCCAGTTGTCAAGCCCGCGCCGCTTCCGGACAAGGTGGCTGCAATGATCTGGTTAGAAGCGTTCGATGCGAGAGCCTTGGCGCTGGTTGGAATCGACGCTCCGTTTACATCGATAGCGTTCGATGCCGTACCTGTTGTGTTCGCCGCATTGTTGGGAATATCCCCACTCAACAGGGTGGGCAACTGAGCGTGCGGCAGAGTGCCTGTCGTGAGGTCTGAGGCCGAAACTACGACGTTGCTGCTCAGCGCGTGGCCGTTGACCGTGGTGCTGGTGGAGACACCGCCCAAGCTACTCAGCGTCACCGCCGCTGCTGCTCCTGCCACATCCGCCCCTACCGTGTGGTAATCAATCGTGACCGCAGCAGACCCATTGAATGTTGCGCCTGGAGCCGCGCCACCAGATGCCGCTGCCGTCAGCGCGTCCGTTGTAGTACCGGCCCCCGCTGGAACCGAGTAGCCGCCAGCCTCATTCAGATATTCCGTCGCGCTGCCCGTGTTGACCGGCAAAACGTGAGTAGAATCAACATTCAGAGTCAATGACGGAGTTGCACCACCAGAAGATGTTCCCTCGAAGCCGTTGGCGGTGGCGACGGAAACTGCGGTTACTGTGCCGCTACCCCCTACCGCCGAAATTACACCACCACTTGTAACCGTAATCGTCGTTCCGTCAGGCTTAACCGCGCCCAACGCGGAAGTTGTTGCAATAGGCAGTTGAATCGGTGATGCTGTCCCTGAAATATCCGAGAACGCTGGCTGACTTAAGTGAGGAACCCCGCCCGTATCTATTGCGTCAATCCACTCATGTGCTGTTGGTCCTGCCGCCTCCACCCCTCCGATACTTGATGCTGTTGGAGTAGGAAGTTGGCTTGGCGATGCCACGCCTGATATGTCGGTGAACGCTGGTTGTGCAATACTAAAAATTCCTGTCACCGCGTTATACGCAGTAAAAAACTCATGCGCTACGGATGACGTGTTTACAGGAACAATAGGAAGAGAAAGAGACTGCCAGTTTGTTCCGTCATAATACACAAACGCATAGTATCCTGACAGTATCGGCATAGAACTAGCCCCAACAGTTGTTCCATACGATATTGTTCCAGATGCTGGAGTCACTGTAACTGTTCCAACTCCCTCATTCCATAATATCGTGTACCATGGAACCCCTAATGGAGTGCTTAGAGTTACAGCAATAGGGGAAGCATCATTAAAAATAACAACAGCACCACCGTCTGTAGATGCTGTGGAATAGGAAGTCGTACCAGCCTGATTGTTTACTGACCCCATAAACGGATAGTAGCTTACATCCCCATTCTGAGAGTTAAACGATGATACTCCTGCCGAAGATGCGTTTGATGTATTTACCGTCTCTGTTACCGTCTTAAGGGTGGTGGTGTTTGCTGTATTATTCGCATGAACAATCTTAACAGCATTCTGAATGTCAACAATTGCATTCCACACGTTTCTATGGACTTGTTGTACTTCTGGAGCAAGTCCTGAAATTTGAGATTCAAATGGGTAGCGCATCGATGTTGGATTGTTTGCCATAACTAAACCTCCGCCCCTCCACTGGTTTTTCCGCCGAATGGACGCTCTACCCTATAATTTTCTGAGCTATTCCATGAACGACAATAAAATTCCATGCCTTCTGTCATAAGATAGAAAGATGTTGATGACGTTGCCCCCATACTAAGTAACTTCCACTTGTTAGGACTTACGGTTATTTTTAACTTCGTCTGTGTTCCTCCAGACGACGGAACCGTTATCGTTGACGGCGCGATGCTCCCGTTTCCTGAGTCGGTTACAAACGTAAGCGTGATAGGATTGGTAGAAATGTATTCGATGTTGATATACCTAAGATGCTGCCATCCCACCCCACCCTGCGACGTTAGTTCTGTCTGCCATATCTTAGCTGCCTCAGAAAATGGCTGGCTTACCCACTCACTTTCTCCTTGTCCTACTACGCCCCACCAGATTCTCGCGTTCGCTTGAGGAACTAATTGTATGTCGTGCGCTAGAAATGGAGTCCACGAGAATATAAGAGTCTGCTTTCCGTTAAACGTCCCTGTGAATGTTGGTCCTGTTTGGCCACCATCGTATAATACTTGGAACGTGACAGGTAGATTTCCTGTGTCTGCTAGGAGTTTAACTCCTTGCACAAACTTATTATCGTCTCCACCGATTTCCATAATTGGCGTATAAGCGGGGATTATCTCAGGGTAGGGATCAAAGTCGAACTTCGCCTCTTCTGACCATATACCTACTGGATTCTGAGGAACAAACCTTACTTCATGAGCAATAAATGGTGGTGTAAATGCAAACGCAACCTGAGTCTTCACTCCTGACGGAGTTGTGGTTGCAGCTAAAGGTATCGTCGCACCATCTGACGTTAGAATATTAACTACTGCTGCCGATCCATTGGTATCCATCGGCAAAACTAACGACCGGATATACTTCGCTCCATTCGTTCCTAGATTCATCCATGGGCTATATAATGCAGTGTATTCAGGCCACGGGTCCATATCCCACTTACTTGAGTCCAGCCAAATCCTTGCCGCCGATTGAGGAATAAGTTGTATATCGTGGGCAATAAAAGGCGTGAAAGCAAACGCTTTCGTCTGTTTCCCATTAAATGATGCTGTTACCGTTGGTCCTGTTTGTCCCCCATCATAGCTAATAACGAACGATGTAGATACATTGGCTGTGTCGCCTGTGATATTTAGTCCGCGCATCAGCTTAGCCCCAGAGCCGTTGACCTCCATGATAGGAGTATATTCAGGAATGATCTCTGGGTATGGGTCAGAATCCCACTTGCTGTCTGCTATCCATACACGAGCATTAGCCTGTGGAACCAACTGTATGTCGTGGAATACAAATGGCGTAAACGCAAATGCCTTGGTTTGCTTTCCGTTAAACGCGGCTGTGAGAGTTGGACCGCTCTGACCGCCATCATAAAGAATCTGGAAAGACGTAGACACGTTAGAGGTATCCGCCGTTAATGTCATTCCACGAAAATACTTAGCTCCCGCGCCACCAGCCTCAAGGATAGGTGTGTATTCGGGGATTATTTCAGGATAGGGTTCAAAGTCGAACTTCGCCTCTTCTGACCATATACCTACTGGATTCTGAGGAACAAACCTTACTTCATGAGCAATAAATGGTGGTGTAAATGCAAACGCAACCTGAGTCTTCACTCCTGACGGAGTTGTGGTTGCAGCTAAAGGTATCGTCGCACCATCTGACGTTAGAATATTAACTACTGCTGCCGATCCATTGGTATCCATCGGCAAAACTAACGACCGGATATACTTCGCTCCATTCGTTCCTAGATTCATCCATGGGCTATATAATGCAGTGTATTCAGGCCACGGGTCCATATCCCACTTACTTGAGTCCAGCCAAATCCTTGCCGCCGATTGAGGAATAAGTTGTATATCGTGGGCAATAAAAGGCGTGAAAGCAAACGCTTTCGTCTGTTTCCCATTAAATGATGCTGTTACCGTTGGTCCTGTTTGTCCCCCATCATAGCTAATAACGAACGATGTAGATACATTGGCTGTGTCGCCTGTGATATTTAGTCCGCGCATCAGCTTAGCCCCAGAGCCGTTGACCTCCATGATAGGAGTATATTCAGGAATGATCTCTGGGTATGGGTCAGAATCCCACTTGCTGTCTGCTATCCATACACGAGCATTAGCCTGTGGAACCAACTGTATGTCGTGGAATACAAATGGCGTAAACGCAAATGCCTTGGTTTGCTTTCCGTTAAACGCGGCTGTGAGAGTTGGACCGCTCTGACCGCCATCATAAAGAATCTGGAAAGACGTAGACACGTTAGAGGTATCCGCCGTTAATGTCATTCCACGAAAATACTTAGCTCCCGCGCCACCAGCCTCAAGGATAGGTGTGTATTCGGGGATTATTTCAGGATAGGGTTCAAAGTCCCATCTTGCTTCGTTGAGCCATACTCCCGCCGTTGCTGTCTGGACCTGAATCTGCACTTCATGGGCGACGATTGGAGGAGTAAAGGCAAAGGATATAGGTGTCTTAACCGCAGCAGATGTGGTAGCTGTGAAGGTTACGCTTTCCCCATCAGTCGTCCCCGTTGCAACAAAACCATAGGAACCGTAAGGGATCGTCGGCGAAGTCACCGCTACGTCGCTCGTGTAGCCTGTGCCTCCGGAGGTCACGGCTGTGGTGATCGAACTGAATGAGTAAACCGTGCTTGTCGCGTAAGTTGCCGTTGCAGTTGCCTGTCCCGCATATGGGTTAGTGCCAATCGTCGCGGTCGCGGTTGCCTGTCCCGCATACGGTCCAGCGGGCGGTGCGTCTATCGTGACTGTTGGTGCGCTTGTGTAGCCTGAGCCACCATTTGTGACCGTGATACTTGCCAGATCGCCTCTGCCGCCGATGTCATATACCGCTACAGCAGTAGCGCCGCTTCCGCCACCACCTGTGATCGTTACGTTTGGTAGCGATGCGCTGCTATAGCCGCCACCATGGTCCGTCAGTGTGATTTGAGATATGCTTCCCCCCGGTGCGTCTATCGTGACTGTTGGTGCGCTTGTGTAGCCTGAGCCACCATTTGTGACCGTGATACTTGCCAGATCGCCTCTGCCGCCGATGTCATATACCGCTACAGCAGTAGCGCCGCTTCCGCCACCACCTGTGATCGTTACGTTTGGTAGCGATGCGCTGCTATAGCCGCCACCATGGTCCGTCAGTGTGATTTGAGATATACTGCCAGGTAGAACAGTGTTCGTTGCAATAGTTGCAAATCCCGCAGCGCCGCTTCCGCCACTTTCTGTAAACACCAACGGATAATTTCCCGCCCAGTTCGTGGATTGGACACCGGGAGGTATTTCGACCGTGGCGGTTACACTTCTAATCGTACCGGAATCGGATGTTACTACATTTATTGTCGCTGCGGCCCCTTGAGTGTCCATCGGGAGAACAAGACCTCGAATGTATTTTGCCCCCGGCGTCCCAAGATTGGACCATTCACTTCTTAGAGTCGCGTATTCTACCCATGGATCGGCAATCCATGACATTTTCCAGCCACCGTCAGGACCGTGTTGCCATGCTACTCCGTCTGTGCTAGTGATACGCACATTATGGGATACAAATGGAGGATTGAAGCTAAACGCCTTGAGAACCTGTTTACTTGTGGTTGCCGGTGATTCGCTAGGAGTAAAAGAATAACCATCTTCCGCCCTTTGAACTTGGATTGCTTTCGCATTACCAAGCGTGTTCATTTCCAGAACAAACCCACGTATTAGCTTGTTTCCTGGAATACCCGCATTGTCCCAATCAGTAGCCCTGTTATAAGTATTTTCCGGGTTCTCAATTACTGTCGGTTGCCATGTATATAGAATCGTTCCTGCGGATATAGTCCAACTAAAAGCAGTCTCAAAGTCTCTAGACTCAACTCCATCCCCAGCATTGAAATCGAGTACCGACTCCGTGCGACCTTGAGTAGTAGAATTTGATACGACTATACTCGCATCCGATACTTGGGATGTATATAAAGCCGAATAAACCTTAGCGCTAAGTCCTGTGCCAATCACTGCCATCATTCACACCTAAGGATTTGTACTTTCCACATATAGGTCTCCGAAATTAGCTGTTGACCTAGTGTCGCCCTTGTCAAACGCTGGCGTTAAGAATACCGCTGTAGCCACTTCAGTCCCGCCACCGGGTACAGCGCTTGCAACAGTAACAATGGTCGAGGCTGCGATAGTAACAGCGCCATTGTTCGCTAATGCTCTTCCGTTTAGAATTCCACCACCCAGGGTGACACTTGCAACTGCTAGAATGTTACCATTCATTGTTGAAGTAGCAACACTAGTAAAGGAACTGCCTGCCACAAATACTACATTTGCTGCCGTTGCTCCGTTAACTAACGATACTGTTTGTCCACTCGCTAAGTTAATGGTCGAGCCTGCTACAAATACAAATTGTGCATTCGGATTGCCTTGAGCATCTAGAATGATACCTGTCGGCATAGTCAAGCTAGAAGCTGCTACTGAAAAGTAATTGCCAGGAGTGTACGTTGCCGCAGTAGAACCATTACCGCCTGTACTCAAATTCGCTAGACCAGATAGAGTAGGTGTAACTCCCTGATAATACGTAATTGCCGACGCTAATGCTGTCTGGGCGGCAGAAGCATTGGCATTATCTATAATCGCTGGAGATGTAAGTACACCCGGAGGAAATCCGGTAATTGACGCTGTAGGGAAGGACCCTATGTTTCCACCCGATATAACACTACTACCTGAATTAGTAATTCCAGAGTATGCCAACAGCGCATAATTAGCGGCACTACCAAGTTGTGTTGTAACAGGGGAAGGTGCATCACCACCAGCGGAGGCAAGTTGACGAATCGTACCGTCACTGCATCCTGCAAGCACACCTTGTATGCTCTGTCCATCATTTGCCGAGTGTACCGTTACCGGGGGAGTATACAGATCGTAAACCCATCCCATCGCAGCTTCATCAAAAACTAGCGTGTGAGCAATTCCATCGGTCCCGATGTAGTCATAGTATACATAGGCTCCAACTGAGTACATCCGCTGAGACTGTGGATTTGAATCATCTGGAGGATAGATAGTATATCCCGCTATCGTCACAGGCTGAGGAATAGATGTTCCCCCGTCTTGGTTTTCGTGAGGAAATAAATTGTAGATGTCATCATCCGTGATAGATTTTGATGCCGCTCCACCAGCAGATACATGAATTCCATCTGTAACACGGAAGAAGATATTTCCTCCACCTGAAACACATAAGCAACGAGGCATATATAGACCTCTAGTTATTGATGTTTCTTGTAGGGTCCATGTTGATCCTGTAGTACCCGTTACCGTAGCCGTTAGGTCAAAGAAGTTAGGCATAATAACCCAAAATCTCTTTATAGACGCCAACACTCCTCGACCTCCGCTCATTGCTCCGTTTACCAAAGGCTCCGAGGGATCGGTTACTTCCAATTGGTTCGTGTCAGGAGCAGAGTCTAGGTTACTTCCCTTGCACCAGTACAAAGTACCCGGCCTCAATGGATCACCTACTCCATACGTAAAATTGATATTGTCAGTAGGACCAAATAAGTATGGCAATGGTTGTGCTGCAAGTATTGGCTCTTCAATCTCATAGGACAGATTAGTTCCATCTGGTACGTCAGGAATCGTCATGCTGCTGGTAGATGTTGGACGCGCAACAAGAATATAAGGCAGAGAAGTTGGAGAACCGATAAGAATAATCGTTCCAGCTAACCATCTGGTATTGAATCCGTAAGCGGTTGGAGTTTGTCCTATTGCACCTCCAGAAATGCATGTAATTACCCCTCCAGATATATTGCACGTTCCCCTCTGAGGAAGGTCGATAGATGGAAATGGCTCAAAATTATCGTAGTCGAGCAACTGCGTACCAAGTTCCATATCAGTCAATTGATCAACAATAGGAGTATTAGTACCTCCTACCCCTCGATTGTCATTTGGTCCTGTTCCTACATAGGTAAAGCTCGTGGTTGTTTGGTCTATTCGGTAGTAGTCAACCACGTCTACCTGCGGGTCATTAGACCAATACGAAGTTACTCCGTTTGCGATTACAGGAAGTGATTGAGATTCAGATTCAGGAGATGGGTTAGATAAAGCTCCCGTAGCGCTGCTGCGATAAACATAACGATACTGAACCTGTTCTTTCACATTAGCCTGAATAGGAGGAATGACATTTCCACCGCTCGTAAGAATTAACGTAGCTCCTCCGTGATACCAATAATCCCAATCAATCTCTAGTTGAACTATTCCCGAACTTGTGAACGACATTGTGAAGGTTGATGTCTGAGGAGATGTAGATTCTCTTGCTGTGTTGCTCGTAGGAGTGACAAACCCAGAAATTCCACTACCAGTTACAAATGGTAGAGCATCAGCAACCGTCATTGTTTGTCCACAATATCCTATTGTGGTAGCACTACCCCCTCCGGGTCCTGTCGTGGTTACACCGGCAATGCCGCCGACTATCGATCCGCTGCCAAAGGCAATCATTAACTGATCTTTATATGTTACTGAAAATGTATATTCTCCTGCTGCTGGTATGAATATGTTTCCCACCACGCACGCATTGAAGTTGTTATAATACCCTCCAGCAGCGGGGACCGGAGTAGAAAATAAAGGTATAGACCCTGAAACACTTCCGTCTGCATTAAGCGTGTTCCATAATGGCGAAGTAGTCTGATCTCCGCTCGTTGAATAGAACCACCATGAATTATTTGTTGGTTGGCTTTGAGATGAACCAACATCAAGAGATATTCCTGTGCCACCGTCTTTTGGATTTTTCCATCCGTAACTTCCACCTTCACTTGCTGGAACTTGCCAGAAATAGGCAGTGACATCACCAATTGTGGATAATGCTTCCGCAACAGGATGTATCGTCACTGTCCAGTCAAGCGTGAAAGACCCACTGTTTGAAGAAAAAGTATTTGCCGATGAATCTACACCTATATGAAGCTGCACGGCATTGGCAGGTACTGTAACGGAAGTTCCTGATCCAATCGAGAATACAGCAGGTAAAGCACCTCCTGATGGTATTACGTTTCCGCTGGCATCTGTAAATGCGCCAATAATAATCGAACTTGCTCCACTTACGTACTGTGCGGGATATGAGCCTCCATTATATCCGGGTGTTCCAGGTCCAACATTTCCATAGGGTACGACATTCGCCGGTCCTGTTACCGTTAAAAGTATGGTAGAACCGGGGACTAACTCCGGTCCTCCACCTGTGATAGTTACCGCTGGCGTACCATCTGTTGCTAACGTCTGTCCATAACTATAACTTAGATTATTTCCTCCAGCATTGCTCCACGGAACAGAGGTAGCAGGGAGAAGGTCTGTCCTGCTGGTTACAATGTCTCCTGTTGATACAATCGGAGCTATTTGAGGTTCTTTGATCCCCATTTTATAAATCAATCCGTCTGATCTTACCTTCGCCATCCCGTTCGATGGAAAATATACTGTATATCCTGCGTTTGGTCCGGTACTTACTAGGTATTTAGTGTTGAGAGTTACAGCCCCTTGAGCAGCAGAGTCGGCTACATACATCCATGGCTGTACTGAGGTATTAGGGCGAAAAGGAACCATCGATAGAGGATTACCACTCCATCCAGTAGCAATTGAGTTTGAACCGTTATAAAGCACTGTACCAGCACCATTGATGACTGTATAACCGCTGGGCAAAGTGATAAGGTTTGTCGTGTCGTTAAGCCTGCGAATTGTGTGTACTGATGCCGGTAATGTATATATTGCCTCTGTAAGTAGGTTGCGTCCTATGATTCCACCTTTTTTATATCTTCTTATGTTGATCGCCATAGGCACACGCCCGTTGGGTATTTGATCCACAGGGCTAACCGTGTCGATACCCCTGAAGTCAAGCCTTGCTCCCGGTTTGTTGCGTTCGAAAGTTGACATTTTACCCTGCTATTTCTTTTTGATGATCGGTTTCCCTGTCGCCTCTTGCTTCCATTTCTGAGAGCAGTTAGGACACAAGTCTGTCGATTTTAACTGTGGAACTCCGCAACGGTTGCATCTGCGATCTGTGATTGTTATCTTAGGCATTATCATCACCCTCGATACATCTTTTTGGCATAACCTGCTTCTTGCTTTTCGATGTTATTCGCATCATTGTACCGATTCTGGTCCCTCTCCTGTGCCTGTCCACGCTGGTCCAAAACGTCAGAGTACGACCCAAGCGACCTAAGCCTGCTGTTCTCCGCACTGCAAGCCATTATAGCTCTCTTCTCAAGTTCGAGTGCTGATTTCCATTCTGCTCCTCCGAGCTTAAAAGAGGCTCTGGCCTGACTGAGGTCCATTATTATGTCAAGGTCCGAGGGTGGTATTTGTAGGTAATCGTCATCGGCCACGGGAATTGGCATGTTTCCTAAAACGGTCACCCCGGTAGACTGTCCAGTGGGAGCGGCGATCATGTCAATTCCACCCGCCACAATGAACGGACCAAATCCGCTAGGATTAGAATCCCATTCAGGACTGTAATTATCTGAGCTTGCAATTGAATCTATACTTACAGCCTGTCTGTTAACCTTTCCTAGCATAATCCACGGGGCCTTCTGTATCAGGTTTAGACCGTCCTGATACCTCGTCATGCAATAAGAAGCTCTCTCTCTGTCAGTTGCTTCCGATTCTCTTCCTAGCAAATCCGCCAACGCTCCCCATTCAGCTACGTAGGCAAAGTCATCAGGTATCCCCAAAAGTGTACTCGTAGGCGGATTAAACGGAGTTCCTTGCTGTAGCACAATCGCTTCATACGTTCCCGGTTGGTCAGGGGGAATGTCTACATCAAACGCTAGAGGAGGCTCTGAGGAAAGACTAAACGTGTTTGGTGTTCCTGACGGCTGCTGGTAAAGTGGAGATTCATAGAACTCTTGAGCTACTGTATCATCTCGGTAAAGCGTAACTGGTGGAGGTGGTTGTGTTGCTGGAGAAACTACGGAAGGAATATAGCGTACACGCGCAATATCTATTACATTCGATGGAACGTATGTCCTGCGCGTGTTTGGAGTAATAGCAATTCCCGTGAGCAAAGCCTGATTGCAATTACTGACTTGAATCATCTCATCCCTACGCCGTTGCAAGGCTTGGGATATATCGCTAATCGAGAATTGACTCGTCCCTGTCCATGGTCCACCAGCGCAGTTTGGCTCTAATAGCATGTATTCCATCTCAGAATAGCAATAACTATCAGTTACGCTTCTGATTCTTGGTGAACCCGTTATCGTAGCAAGAGATGACCATACATTCGTAGAGCTTGAATTATTGAATGTGAAATCTGTCTTCCACCACCATACCAAGGAATTGTACTGCCTAAGAGAAGTCTGAATATAAAATTTCAGTTCGCTGTCTGGCCAGAATTGCATCGACGGGTCTGCTAGACGTGCAGCAAGCTGTTGCCGCGCCGTCAAGAACGTCGTCTGGTTGAATGAAGTTGGCATTATTCCCGATTAAACTTTCTTGGTAGAGATAGCCTTGCGTTTGCCGCCTTTTTTCTTGTTTCCCTTCGACTTTGAGGAGATTCCTGCCATGCTCTCAGTCGCAATCCTGATTGCCGAAGCATAGTCTGGAGCGACGTATTTCTTGCATTTGTATTCTCCGCCTTCTCCGTTACTGGAAACTCTAACAACGTATCCGTTCTCTGCTTCTTCGACGCCCATATCTACGTTTTTCTTGTTGGATGATGGCGACACTGAAGATGCACCTTGCGATTTCTTGCTATTTCTCTTTGCCATTTCCGCTCCTCACATTTTGATGATTGATTTCTTGAGTCCAGAAGTCTTTGGTTTTGTCGGGCCTTTTCTCTTTCCAATTTTCACGTAATTGGACGAATTGATTTTGCGCGGCTTCTTCCCGTGACGCTTTTTTCCTGTGTCATAGGATTCGTTGTTTGTTGAGTCGATTTCTGAGAACATCACTTGCCCTCGATTCTCTTACGCGTAGGACTCTTCTTCGCGCTCGTAGTGTTCTTTGCTGCCGTTCCGCTTTTTGATGGAGTAGAGATTACCTTGCGACTTTGTGCGGCTTTCTTCTCTGCCGCTGCTTTATCATCTTCAGACCCCTTACGGAAACTCTCGTTGGCTTTCCTGACATCCGCATCGTCCGCAGACGTGTCTCTCTTTTTGTGCGGAGTGGCAACCTTATTCAGCCATTCCTCTGCCGTGTCAGCTAATTTTCTCGCCCCGCTAGTTAGTCCACTTGACTGTGCCATGAAATCTCCTTATTTACTTACAGATATTTTCTTCCGTGATACCTTCTTAACGATCTTATCCTTGCGTGGCCCTATACGGTTTTCCTTGCGAAGATAACTCAAAAGTATAGCCTTGGCTTGCTTAGGGTTCTTGACAATCTTGCGCTTCTTTCCCTTAACTTTCTTGCCACTGTGTAGCGTTCCGCGTTTGAAGTCCGTCATTATTTCCGAACTGGGCATTTTGTTCTCCTAAACAGAAACAGCCCCAAGCCAGTAACGGCTAAGGGCTGCTGCTTGACCCAAATATGGGTGGCGCATTGCCTAATCTCCCTATTTATACATCATTTTAGGGAGTTTGTCACCTAAATTTCTTTGAAAAATATCTGTTCAGCAATTGTAGTCGCGTATTTTACCACATTTGCGTTCCACGTCTGCGGGAATGGTACGATTTCTCCCGTGGGAAGCGTGATTGTTTTGTTCGTTTTGATTCCCTTCGGTGCGTAATAGAGAGTCGAGCCTAGGGTAATATCCTGCAATGAACCATTCGATGCCTGTTGAGCTAAGTCTTGTGCCTCAGTCCACGCGGAAAGGTCAGCACCGTGAGATTTAGATGGATCAACACTAAATTCGGGATCACTTTTTACGCTCATAGACGTAAATTGCCATGGGGCCATAACTATCTCTTCGATGGTCTTACCGTGCTTCTCTACCCTATTCTGCACGACGTTGATTATCGAGGTCATTCCTGGTATCTGGCCACGACGATTCTCTTTCCAGCAAACAGTTGCTAAAAGCGTAAGTTCTGCGTCTGTCATTTTTCAATCCTCACCTTAAAAGATACCCACCTAACTGCGCTTTTAGCGGAGCAAATACCCCGATACCTGTGCACCAAAGAGAATATCGCTCTTTAGCACACAAGGTAGCGTTGGATGCAGAGTGCATTGAGCCAACTTCTGTTCAAGCTGAACTGCCGTGGTCGTAAACTGAGCACCGTTAGCAAGCATGATCGTGACATTGTTGCTTGCCATGATGCCGTTGGCTGTTTTGATGGTGGTGTCAAGATCGTTGCCGGTGGCCGTGTAGCTGGATATAAGGGGCTTCAATTGCGCCAGTAGGTCATTTGCCGTCTGAGCATCTATCGTGACTGTCTGTATTGCCCGCGTGGCCGCTGTGAGGGTTCCCGTCGCTGCCTGAGCCGAATCTCTTCCAGCATCAGCGGCACCACGAAGAGACGTTGAAACTCCATGTATATCGGTTGATATTTGAGACGCATAGCCGTCAATCGTTCCAAGTTGAGTCTGTTCATGGATAAGCACCTTATTCGTTGCGTCGATGGTCAGCCGACCTTGCAGAATTGTATCGTCCAGCATGGAAAGCGTTCCCGACTTGGGCGTGTTGATAGTGTCAAGAGATTTATTGATCCGATCTAGAGTGTCCGTAGGCGCTACGTTGCCCCACTTGTCAAGAGCCACAATGGCGGCATGGTTGAGTCCGAAGCTCCCCCAAACAGTAAGCGCCGCGAGAGTGATGACTCCCACGGCGATTGCGATTTTGATGTGTTTGTCCATGTTAAGAACCAAATCCAAACATCACGCCGCCGATAAGCTGGTAGTTTGATCCATTCGACACGCTTGACTTGAGGAAGCGGACGTTGGGCATGATGTGATACTTAGTTGCCACTCCATCCTTCTTAAAGTTGTAATCGGCTAGAATGCCGCTAGTCCACGACCATCCAGTGTTCGTACCTGTGATCGAAACCCCAGCGCTGGTCGGCATGAAAAAATTGACACTGTTAAAAGTCATCACTTTCTGAGAAATCCCGGCACCGATGTTGGTTGATACCGTAAACGGCTTCTCACTGATCGGCAAAATGTCAATGACGGTAAACAGCCAAGTACCAGTGTTGCTCACAACTTTCGTCGCGGCATCCGTGGAAGTGATAGGCCGAGCATAGAGGGCCGTTCCTGCGATGGAAGGGGTAGCAGCGTTGTTGTAGGACGCTCCAGCGGCGTAAAGGTTCGTAACAGGGGTTTGTGCGCCACCGATAGTTGCCGAAATAACAAGCATGGATGCAGAGGCAAAGACAATAAATCTTTTCAATATTCCTCCTTCCTAGGATGCGGGACGGAAACCGAGATTCCTGACCGTCCCGCACGAACCTATTAGAGCGTAATGTTGAGTGCTTCAAAGTCGGCTACAACAGTCTTCTCGCCAGCGATGAAGTCCTTGACCACCGTCTGCACGAGTCCGACAGTAGTCTGGCTCAGAGTAATGGCTACCGGAACGTCTCCCGTGCTGGCAGCAGTTGCAGCTTTCTGCGCGGCGGCTTCGGCCTTCACCACATCGTAGAAAACAGCCATCGATGCGGCGATGACCGGGCCAGATAGAGCACCGTAAATCTTCTGAATGGACTTGGCACCGTTCACGATGTCGTTGAGAAAGGTTCCAATCTTGGTTCCTGCGGTTTCAATTGTGCTTAGAAAAGACATTGATTGCGCCTCCTTTGGCGCTGTACTAATTGGGTTAATGGTTAATTCTTCCCCGGAAAACCACTCATTAGGGGTTGGTATTTTGTTCCCAACCGAATCGAATAAAGGAATTCCGCGTGTTGTGGTGCTATTCATCAAACTAGGTTGAAAATAGATGAGACCAGCAACGCTATTTGTTCCAGAAGTGACTAGCGCTGGACTCGCAGGCGTCTTGCTCTTGAAAAACCACACCTTTTATCCTCCTATTTTGTTGGTGGTGCCGGTGACACTGTGGTACTTGTCTCCAGCACAGAGGTTTTCGTGGTAGGGGATACTGTCGTTTCCAGCGTGGCCATCTGTACTGTTGTGGTCGTAAACTTCAACGCTCCAGATTTATAGAGAGCGCCGATGAAGAATCCGGTCATCACTAGTGTTTGCACATCCGCAGGAAGCATCCCAAAGTATTTCATCACTAGAAGGTGAAATGGTGTGTAGAGGGTATAGGCAGCGGCCAAAGCAGCAGTAATCGCGGCCAATGTATGCGTCGATTGGTTGTGATCGATGAACCAGTTCCACAGCTTATTCACTTTTTCCTTTCATTCTCAGCCCACACCAGCACTATCGCCAGAATCATTGCGCCAACAATAAAAACTGCACCGTCCACTGGTCTTCCTCAAAGATCGTCGGGTTGAGGTCCATACTGGTTAGCGGGCGCGTCTTCCGACTCTACGGGTTCAGCCGGGATGTCGCACGGGATAATGGGTTCAGGTGGAAACGGATTAGGGTCGTTTGGGTCTCGTGGGCGTATCAATGACATATTACCTCCTGCCTATCGTTGAGGAAAAATTACCGGCCTCATGCCAAGTATCTACTCTCGCATTATACGTCGTTTCTGCCTGTGCGTGAAATAATTTTATCGGGTCAACACCCGTACCCTGAACCTGCTTATATGACATGATGCCGAAAAAAATCATAACCGCAATGGCCGCTCCAGCTAAGGCAAGTTGCCAGACAGAAGCCATAAGTGTTTTCTGGCCAATCTTGAGGCTGAGTTCGGATGTCACTTGAGATGCCTTGGATGTCTCCATAGCTATATCTTGGTAATGCTTAGCGAGGGCGTCTTTGATTTCCTGCGCTCGGAGATTATCATGCCTTATGCGTTCCTCGTCGCGGGTCGTGGATTCGGTGATGAACTTCTCCACCACGCGCTGAAAATTTACGTAGTTGGAGACGCCTTTTTCTACCTGTTGGAGACGCAAGTCAAGAAGACCAGACTTACCCTCTACCTGTCCTCTCAATGTTGTCAGCGCTGTGCATACTGCTTCGCACGTCGCCTTTTGTCCTTGCCGTCTCTCTGTCATTCGTCTTTCCTTTCGTGCGCTTCGGTAAGCCGGCTTGCGTCCGTGATCCGTTTACAGTTCCTTAATTTCCGTCGCAGTGGTAGAAGAGGTTGCCGGTCAGTGCCGGAAAAGTGAATGTCACCGCTGTCTTGCTTTGGATGCTGTTATAGACGTTGGTTGCCAGCGTTGTACTGGAATTGGCCGTGCAGAACGCTGCGTTGGTCCAGCCGGAGTTGGCAAAAGTGATGGTCACGGACGTTGCCGCGCTCAGGCCGGTGATCTCGCCACCTGCATTGGTGGAGTAGGCTGCGATAGTTCCCGCTGAGGTTATGGGCGCTGTTGCTGTGATGTGCTGAGTGCCATTCAGCCATGTTCCCAGCGTTGTTGTGTTGCCCAGCGTTGTTGTGTTGCTGCCGTTGCCGATTGCGGTGTTTCCGATTACATTTTCGTTCGTATCGCCGCTGGCAAGCGGATAGGCTTGAAAGCCCTCATACACTGAGTTGCTGCTGGTTTGATTGGCGGTTACTCCATCCGCGATGTATTGTCCCGCATAAAACCCATTCGCGGTGTTGTTGCTGCCGGTGGTGTTGTCGTAGAGCGCCTGAAACCCATTCGCGGTGTTGTAGTTGCCGGTGGTGTTGGAGTGGAGCGCCTGAAACCCATTCGCGGTGTTGGAGAAGCCGGTGCCAGTCAGATTGCCCGCTCCACCGGAGTAGTAGTTGTTGAGCAATGTCTGCGACTGTAGAGCGGGAACCCCATTTAACAAAACACCGCTTGAACCGATAGTTGTAGGTGTTGTCGTGCCAGCCGAGACGGCGCCTGAGAATGATGCGCTGGTGCCGTTGAGTGCGCCGGTCAGCGTACCGCCAGTGAGGGGAAGTTTCGTCGGGTCTGTGGCAGTGCCAGCGCAAGAGCCAGCAGTCCAAGCGCCGCCCGCTCCTACCACGCAGGCACCATTGACGGGGGCCAGCGATGACAACCATGATCCGCTACCGCTGTAAACAGGAATACCTGCCTGAAAAGGCCA
>Ga0302274_10000501_pt1 | contig 39880 bp, 39 predicted proteins | sample III_Bog_N2_1_FD_198755 | JGI IMG/M metagenome (GOLD analysis project Ga0302274, IMG submission 198755) | Peat permafrost microbial communities from Stordalen Mire near Abisko, Sweden - III_Bog_N2_1 | ecosystem: Environmental > Terrestrial > Soil > Wetlands > Peat | place: Sweden: Abisko...
CAACCTCGCGCTCAATTAATCCCCAGCCAAGGCCCCAAACTTAAACCACCGAATACCCCGCCAATGGAAATATGATTAACCTCCGCTACCACTTCAGAAAAATCGAAGATGCGCACCATCCAAACAACCCAGCTTTCCCCATGCTTCCCTAAACTGAACGCGTGATCGCTTTTAAGAAACTCAATATGCAAGTACCTGTTTTTACAATATGTTACACCGCTGCCAACGTCTCCAATCCAGCTGGCCGCGACGCCACTGGCTTCCCTCTCCCCTCAACGGGGAGAGGGATTGAGGGTGAGGGGTGGGTCATATCCAGAGCCCCCTCCCGTCCGTTTCTTCCTGTATCAGCCCCATCCGGGGTCCCGGCTGAAAACAGCGAAGAACCCAATCGGCAATCGATAATCGGCAATCCCATTGTAAGCCGCTAACGCATTTTTGAAAATAAATGCCGGAAAAGTGCCGGATCCGTTAGCCGCTAACAACCCGGTTTGCCAGAACCCTGCTATCCTCGTCCCGGATTGATATGGGCCATCACCCAGAAATCTGCGACTCGGCGGGGAATGCGCCGCCTGAAACGTTGGCATTTGCCTCCAGCGAACGTCCCATTGCACTCCAGGCGGGTTTATCGCCACCCACTCTGGCATGTAAAACGGAACCCTTGAAACTTGAAACTGAACACTCTCTGCAACGTCGGTCCGGCACCTCGCCACCCGCGAGCATCCCTTCGCGCCCAAAAATCATCGTCATCCTCATCCTCGCCCTGGATGCCATGGCTCTCCATCAAGGCGGTTATTTTATGGCCACGGCTCCTCCGCGCCAGCGTTTGGAGTGCGGTGACTTCAGCACCGCTCCGCTGCGGGCGCACGTGTCCGCCAATTTGTTGGCGTGGCGTGCGGACAAGCGCGGCGGTGAACGCGCCGCACTCCACAAACCTCCCCTTTGTCGCCGCCATCCAGATGCTTTACTCTTAAGAAACACATTATGCAAGTACCTGTTTTTACAACATGTTACGTTCGCAGCCAAAGCGCCCAAGATGCCGGTCGCGTCGCCACTGGCTTCCCTCTCCCCTCAACGGGGAGAGGGATTGAGGGTGAGGGGTGGTCATATCCAGAGCTGCCTCCCGTCCGTTTCTTCCTGTATCAGCACCACCCGGCGTCCAAGCTGAACACTGAACACTTTTTTAATAAAACCGCCGCAATATCACTTTTTACACGTTGAAACAGCCATGAACACACCCACCAGCCGGTCGCCTGAACCCAACTCCCTTAAACCCGGATCTGTTTGGCCTGAAACCTGAAACCTTCAACCTGAAACCTTCCTGAAACCCCCGTAATATCACTTTTTACGCTTTGAAACCGCACCCCACAACTGCCCAACGCATCGCCACCAACCCATGGGCGGTAGGGCGCGTCACTCCGTGCGCGCCGCTATTGACATCCCAGCGGACAAGCTTTCCCAACCGCCGCCATCCCAATGCTTCACTCTTAAGAAATACATTATGCAAGTGACTGTTTGTAAGCCTGTTGCGCTCGCAGCCAAAACGTCCAAGCGTTCTGGCCGCGTCGCCACTGGCCTCCCTCTCCCCTCAACGGGGAGAGGGATTGAGGGTGAGGGGTGGTCATATCCGGAGCCACCTCGCGCGAGCCTCCGGTGGTGGACGAAGTCGCGCTGCGACTCCGTTTGCCTGCGGAGCAACTGCCGTCACCTTGTAAATAACCACAAAACGCTTTGTTTTACTGCGTTTTTGCGTTCGTCGTATTGACAATCTGATACTGCGTTCGGATACTATACGAATGTCTGAGAGTCCACAGCTTGCCACGCCGGAGAAAGAATCCGACTGGACCAAAACGCCTTACGCGAACCTCATCCGCTACGAGCCTTCAAAGGTCTATTTCGCCCGCCTACGGGTCAAGGGCAAACTCATCCGGCGCAGCCTCAAAACCAGCGTGCTGACGGTCGCCAAGATGCGCCTCGCCGACCTTGAGAAGGAGGAGCGTTCCAAAGTCAAAAGCCAAGAGGCTGTCACGGAAGGCAAGATGACTTTCGGCGATTGCCTGGAAGTCTTTAAAACCCGGCTGGACGGCGATCCCAACGCCAAGCCAAAGACCAAGGAGTATTACCACCAGCGCATTTTGGCCCTGTCGAGGTCATGGCCGGAACTCGCCAGCATGGACATAGGCCGCGTCACACGGACCCAATGCACAGAATGGGGCATCCGCAACGCCGCCAAATGCAGTTCTTCATCCCATAATCACGCCGTCAGCATTCTCCGCCGTGTGTTTGATATTGCCGTGGAGGCCGGAGCCCGTTACGACAATCCCGGCTTGGGTGCCAAGCGGGTCAAGGAACATACGATAAAGAACGTCATCCTTCCCAGCTTCGAGCAATTTCAGCAATTGGTTGAACTCATCAGAAAGGGGGGCAATGGATTGTCAAAACCATCCTCTGAACTGGTGGAATTCCTGGCCTATGGCGGCTTTCGTATCGGCGAGGCCAGGCACATCACTTGGGCGGACTGCGATTTTCGGCGCGGGGTAATCATCGTCCGGGGCGATCCTGCAACCGGCCTCAAGGGCCGCCGCGTTGGCGATAGCCGGAATGTCCCGATGATTCCCGACATGCGAAGCTTGCTGGAACGACTTCGCGCCGAACGCCCCGAGGCCAAGCCGGAGGATTCCGTGATGCTGGTTTATGAATGCCCGGTGTCCATCAAACGAGCTTCAAAGGTCCTGGGGATCAAGCGGATTTCCCACCATGACTTGCGGCATTTGTTCGCCACCCGCAGTATTGAATCCGGCGTGGACATCCCGACCATTTCCCGCTGGCTGGGGCACAAGGACGGTGGCGCACTCGCCATGAAGACCTACGGACATTTGCGCGATGAACACAGTCAAAAAATGGCCGGGATAGTCACATTTGGCAAGGCTCCTCAAAACGGTAATGCGGGGCCACCGTCGCCGCCAGAGAGCGTCACGAAGCCACCGGAAGACACTCCCGCGAACACACCCGCGCCGACCGAACAAGAAACAAGCGTGTCTGTTTACTGACGAGCAATTCACGCCGCAAACGCGGCTTGATAGCCGTTAAAACTTGACACCGAAGGCACGGGCATTTTGATAATTTCACAATGGCCCGCTGGCTTCAATGGCCCGCTGGCTTCAATGGCCCGCTGGCTTCAATGGCCCGTTTAACAAATCTGACAAAGCGAGGGTTTTTGTATGCCTTTTCATTTTCCCAAAAGGCACAAGCGAGGGGACGTTTCAGGAAATCCGCAATATCCCGGCCAAGACCTGCCACCTCATCCTTGTCGGTCGCACTCGCAACCCGCCAGCCGTCTTGGAAAAGTTTGAAAATCTGAATCAAGCACTCCTCTTCTTCAACTGTGGGCGGTTGGGCCAAATTCACATCGTATGCGAGAATCCGCTTGAGTTTCGGGTCTTGCCTGATCTTTTCCCACAAAGCATCACTACGAGCGGCCATCGCCTGCAAATTGGTAATCTGGCGATCTTCACTATCCTTGCTGGCCGTTCGGATGCCAAGCCATAGACTGCCAATGATCCCGATGCTTTCGATGACCTTTGGCCAGTCGGCGGAGAAGATTTCTTGAGGCATCCCCCCGTTCTAAAACGGGGGGATGTTTGAATGCAAGCTCGCATTATGCGGCGGGAAGTTCCGCCCTCGCTGCTACCATTACTTGCCGGGGAATTCTCACGGCCCGCTCATTGGGGCCAATACCTGGCCCCGGTGGTAGGACAGGGGTTGCTTCTTCGGTGATGTCCAAACCGACAGCGACAAAGTCGCCATCGTTCCTTTCAAGAATTTGCGGGCAGTGATGTCCGTAAGAACATTGCAGCCCACTTTGGCCTAAACGTTTCAAGGTCATATTTTGCGGTTTTTATACGGCCCCGGCTTTGTGCCGGACCCGGCACAAAGATTCCCATGCAATATGAGATTGTCAAGTGTTGAAAAATAAGAAAAACATCCTTGGCCCGGTCATCCGGCAATTGCGATTGAAAAAAGACCTCACGCAAGAGAGGTTTGTTGCAAAATTGAATCTTTTGGGTTGGGATTTGAGCCGGGATACGTTTGCCAAACTTGAATCCCAAGTCCGCTGGATTCCAGATTCCGAAGTGCCGATCCTTGCCGCCGCCCTTGATGTTGATCCGGGAGAATTGTTCAAATTGGCTGCGAAGAAGCCAACTATAAAAGCTGGCTGAGAAAAGTTCGCGCCGGAACAATGATGGGCATCTTATACGAAAAGCAATCCACATTGACGTATGGCAAATCCATTACGACCTGAAAGGCATGCTCTGTTTTAAGTTCCGCATGAAACCCGAACAAATGCTTTGAAATGCTCGTTTTATCCTTTTTGACCTCAACAAGCACCCACGGCTTGCGATCCCGGACAATGAGGAAATCTACCTCCTCTTGTGTGGTCGTGCGGATATAGCGCAGTTCAAACTGGCCAAAGCCCAAATCTGTCCACCCCTCGACGGCTTTAAGGAGATGGCAGGCGACCAGCGTTTCAGCCCGCGCCCCTTCATTAGCGATTCCAGACCAGTCCCGCAAATACCACTTGGGTTCTTTTCGCAAGGCTCGCTCAACATTTTTATACCAAGGCGCAACGCTAAACCCGTAGTGCAGCCGGTTCAACAGATCAACCCAACGCTTGACGGTTTGGGGTGTGACATTTAGCTGGGCGGCAAAATTGCTATAAACCAACTGTTGGGAGGAATTTTCAGCGAGCAGGACCATTAACACCTCCAATGTCCCGAGCGATTCAACTTTGGTTATATCCCGCAAATCCTCTTTGGAAAGTTGGTCGTTTCGGCGCAAACGCCAGCGGCGCGTAAAACCCGCATCACGCTTTAAAAACGGTTCAGGAAATCCGCCATGTTCGTTTAAGGCAGTCCAATCCGCATCATTTATTGGGCGTTGTTGGCGGATAATGTTTGTGGGAATATCTGTTGCCACGGCTTCGGCGACAGACCAAGGGTGCATCCTGAAAAGGAAATACCGGCCCATCAAGCTATCACTTCCCCGCCGGTACACGTCCAGGCGGGAGCTACCAGTCACCGCTATTCTGACGCGTTCCTCATAGGTATCAAAGAAACCCTTTAGAAATGATTTCCACTTCGCATATTTGTGCAATTCATCAAAAACAATCACGGGCATTTTATCAGTGACACCACTCAAATTCAACGCCTCGGCCAAATGGCGTTGGCCCAATAAGATGTTTCGGCGATCCTCGTCTGTATCCCACGATAAATATTGGGTGCCTACCGTGCGGCAACAAGTTGTCTTTCCAACTTGGCGGGGTCCACTCACAAATGCCATTTGGCGGTGTTTGGAGAAGTGATCTTTCAGCAAGGTTGAGTATAGCCGGGGACGAGTCTCCATGGTGATTTTCTAGTGATACATCATATTTTAGTCAAAATAAATTTATGATGGCTCATATTTTAGTCATGATAATTATATGATGGTACTCATTTCAATCCAGGCGTTACTACCCTAAAACTCAGTAAATCATCCGGCCCCGACTACCCTGTTTTTTCCGTTCTCTTTGGCTTTCCGCTTTCGACTTTCCGCCAGTGTTTCAATGTCCATCGAGCGTGATTCTGGTGGAGTTGTTGCGACACCGATACTCACGGTCACCTTGGGCAATGGCTTCTCTTTGTACTCACATTGAAGAGCCGCAACGCGCAGTTTAATTTCTTCTGCAATATTTATTGCCCGCGCATGTCCCTGCCCGACAATCAGCCCAGCGACTTCATCACCAACTCCACGAAAAGCAGTTCCAAAGTTCCCCATACCTGCTTGCACGGCTTCAAGGTAAGCCTTCATAACGACATCGCCCGCCTCCTGACCGAATTGTTTGTTGATTTTGCCGAAATCGTCCATGTCCAGATACAGTACCGAAACCTCAACATCGGAAGAACGTTGAAGCGCTTCCTCCAAATCTCTACGCATGTACCGAATGCTCAGCAAAATTCCAAAATCCTCCAAAATACGATCTCGCTTCAATAGATCGCGTAATTCCTCAATGCGGCGCATACCTCGATAGGTGACACAAAGTTGATAAAGCTGTCCGTTTAGAAAGATGTTAGAAAGCGTAGCACGCGGGTCTGCCCATTCGTAAACCGCAAATGTCTGAGATGGCACATACGTCAAGGAAACCTCCCCGCGAAGCCGCCCCACGAGCAACTGGAGATCAGTTCTTGCAAATCTGACGAATAAATCTTCCATTAAGGCAATCACCATTTCAATGTAGGTGATTTGGTTTAATCCCAAGTCTTTAACCCGCTTTTGGTCATTGGGATTAAAATAATCCATTGGGTTTTTTTCGAGATCGCGGAGGAACAGAAATTCAGAGTATCGAACATCATCTTTCATAAGCGGAGCACCTTTTGAGCGCCAGTAAAATAGTCAAATGCTACAGTCCAAGTGCTTCGCGCCCCTTGGATTTCAAAAACTCCAAAATTAAATCTGCCGTCCAAGGAACCGCCTTCTCCACAAAATGTTCTTTGGCTCTCTGCCAAACAGTATTCTCAAGTACCGTCTCAATGAAGTCATGACCTTTCCATGTAATATCCTGAATAATGAAGGCCGTGGGCTCAAGCTTTCCTGGCGAAGGGGTTGAAATAATCTGCCCCACCAGAAACCCGGCATCAATCAATTGTTTGGCATGATAAGCTACTTCGGCCTTTGTGCGATCTTGAGGAATTGAATAATCGTTCCGCTCAAATCTGAGCATTAAATCCCGGATCAAATCCATATCACGATGCATTGGCATAGGCTTGGTAAAATTTATTTGGCCCGCTATGAATTGTCGAGGTTGATTAGCTAAGTTTTACTCATTCTACTTGAGTGTTATGGCTCGTTGCCAACCCATTTATAATAGTTAACTTTATCTTGTTTAGTGTTAACATAATTCCGTTTGTCGTTGGTCAAAACCTTCTTCACGATCCACCCCAAATCTTGGGCAGCATGTGAAACGGCATCAACATCACTTTCGCCAAGCTGTTTATGGGCATCATAAAGGGCAATGAGAGGCGTTCCATGCCAGTCATAATTTTCGCCGCCGACCAAATCACGCACAGCAAACGCCTTTTTAGGGAAATTTTTTGACCATGTATAAATCGCCCCCTGCATAAAATTTTCAATTGCAAGACTTTGAGTTTGGCTGACGGTCGTGATGGCTTGTACATTGGAAGCTGGTGTAATCATAATTCTAAATTCTCATTACCAATTCTTTAAAAACAACAACCCTGCGTTTAAGACATCAAGGATCAACCTCGATGCTGCGCGCTTACGGTCAAGTGCCGCACCAAAGTGCCTAAAGTTAATCCACTCAGCAATCAGTAAATCACCCTGAACGTCGGACTGTCTTCTGGCCGACTTTTGCGCTTGTCGTAAAGCCGGGTAGTGGCCGGATTAGCGTGGCCCAGCCAGTCCTGCACCTTGGCAATGTCCGCGCCATGTTCCAGGGCGTTGGTGGCGGCGGTGGCCCGGAGGGCATGGGGGCGGGCGGTGCCGCGAGGCATTTCCAAGCCGCCCCTGGCGTACCGCACGATCAATTCCCGGACCCGCTGCCGGAGCATCGGCTTGTTGCGGGTGGAGCGTTCGGGGGAGGGGATAAAGAGCGGGGCATCGGCCTCACCGACGTGTCCCGAGACTTCCAGGTATTCCCCGACCGCCGCCACGGCCTTGGGGTGAACCGGGATATATCGCAGCTTCCCGCCCTTGCCATGAATGCACAACGTCCGCACACCCCGCCGCTCCTCGTAGTCTTTGATCTTGAGCAGACACAACTCCGTCGCTCTTAATCCGTGATACAAAAGAACCGCCAACATGGCCCGATCCCGCTTGCCCTGCCATGTGTGCATTGCAGGGGCTTTCAGGAGTGCCCGCGCCTGATCGTCCGACAGGGCGGGGGTCTTGCCCTCGTTGGCACCCTCCTTGGGACGCGCTACGCCGACCGCCGGATTATTGACCACGGAGTTTTTCTCGCAGAGGTAGGCATACAGGGAGGCAACCGCCGAAAGCTTCCGGCGAATACTGGCGGCGGACAGTTTCCGGGCCTCCAGCGTCTTGCGCCAGGCAATGACGTGCGCCCTCCCCACTTCACGGAACTGATTGGGTTCCTTTATGCCGATAAACTCCATGAAACGCGCCACATCACGCCGGTAGGCGTCACGGGTGTTGGGGTTTTGAATGTTGGCGAACCATTCCACTTCGGGTGGTACTTTCGAGAGACGTTTGAACGCCTCGACGCTCAACAGGTTTTTCCCAGCCCCCAAAACAACCATTTCTTCCATGGGAATGTTCTGAAACAGAAACCCCTACTCCGGCAAGCTTAATCGTCCATAACCTATTTTATGGACGCATGGGGAATGGGAATGTTACAAATAACAAATAATCGAAGACAACAATCTCATTCATTAATCAAACCCCGCATATCGTCCCCAATCGTTAAGTCGGTCGGTTGGAACTGTTCTATGCTCCCATTCCAATTAAGGATAAAACTGTTTTCTGTTCGCTCGCAATTCTCAGGAAAAACACGAACATCAAATAAGTACTGCCCAATGCGATTAAGCGAACTCTGCCAATAGAATCGTTCACCCTTTGGTCTCGCCACCATGATGTCAATCCCATCAAGATCATCCCTAAACGTGACCAGATCTATGTATTTTGTGGTGTTCGGTTCAAGACTGTCGCAAGGGCTACCATGCGAAAATGCCCAGTTCAAATGATGAGGTTCAAGACTAATCGGCGTCCATTTCTCCGAATTACTAGATCTATACCTCAACCCAACCAAATCAGCTAATACATTTTTGAGATGGAATGATGATTTGTTCGTTGCGGCGATTCGCAAATAAACCGAGCTGATTCCAGAATCAGTATGGCGAAACACGCACATTTTGCCAGTTGCATCAGATGCGTCATAGGTCAAATCAACCCTGTTTATAGTCTGTCTGTCAGACACAAAAGAATTCAATGATTGTGGATTTGTTTTGTCAAGCATTTGTTGTGATCGTGGCGAAATTGCTTTTAATAATTCTTCCACCACCTTCTCTAAGCCAACGCTGGATGATACTGCCAACTTACCGGCCAATATTGAAGAGTACTTTAAAACATCAGCGTACTTAACATTATGCCAAATTGGCAGAATCACTTTTCGGCTTCGACGCTCTAACGACACAAGCCCGTCCAATTCCTTTTGTGGCCAATCCTTCTTAAAAAACCACGGGCTGAGAATTACTATGCCAAAACGAGAATTCCTCAAGCCGTGATCGATGGATTGGCGGAGGCTATCCCCCAAGACAAGAGTAAACTCATCGAACCACACACGCATGCCGCGTTTGGAAAGGGCAGAGGCCAAAGGTCGCGCAATATCGTTCTTGTCTTCGGAAGCATGACTTATGAAAACATCCCATTTCATGTTTAAATCAAGTACTAGATTTTCCAACGTCCGTCTGTAGTATGCGTGCAACCCCGTCCTCTACACGGCCTTTGACTTCTTGATCTTGGCCCAACGGGCTTTCTGTGCTGCCCGAATTCCGTCCCTTCCAACAGTACTCATTTTGTGGCGGTGTTTCGGCGAGGAAGCGGGACCGTCAGCAATTTGGCCAGCAAAGAGCTTAAAAAGTTCATCCCGGAAGACTTGGATTCTTTCGGATATGTCGGCGGCCTTGCGCAGTTGGCTGACCGATAAATCACTGTAATTCATGGCAGAGGTTAGCCACCTGCACACCTTAAAGTCAACAGGTCTTGCTAATACTCCTCCGGCATCAAAATCGTCGTCGCGCTTCTATCGGCCTCAGTGATGATGTAAAACCGCTCTTTGTGCTGGTTCAGATAAACCGAGAACAGCCGACCGCCATGCTTCAAAGCCTCTTCATTGGCCAGCCGGTCCTCATCGTCCAACACGCCCCAATCGCCACAATGGTGGCGACGCAACGAGGCAATGACAATGGGTCTGTCAATTTCCACATTCGCGCCACGGGTGATGACAATCTCCCCCAATTCAAAAAACACGGTTGCCATCCCACGGAAGTACGGTTTAGAACTGATAACCGTGCAGGACACGTCGGGCAGTTTAACAATACAACAGGAGGACTTTGCTCGTTCCCGGCTGCTGCTTGTTCCAAAGAAATTTTTGATTAGCCCATTTTTTGCGGCCAGTCCACAAGCAGGCGAACGCAAAGTGACGGTCGGCAACTTCCATTTTCATATCGGCGGATTCAATCCGTTGAACCCGAACAGCCATCCGCCGGCACTCGATGTCCGTCATGCCCGCCTGTTGTTCTCTCTTTTGAGTTGCAGGCAAAACTCGGACGACAACACCCAACTGGTGCGTTTCTCCTTCAATCAGATTTGCCAACTGTATGCCAATAGCAATGGCGGACGCTATTCCCGCGCCATTCGGAGCCTATTTGACAATCTAGTCACCGCCTTTATTCGCATCACCGAAATAGACACCGGCATTGCCCGCACTTACCGTTTGATTGAACGGGTGGCAATTGAGGAACGCCCCATTCGCCGAAAGGACGCCAAGCTCGCCACGTCCGGGCAAATGGAAATGTGGTTCAACAGTTGCACGCTATCCAAGGAATTTGCGGATTTGCTGGGTAAGGCAGAGGAATTACAACACTTGAGATTTGACGTGTTCAATTCAATCCGGGCTCCCCTCGCGCAAGCCATTTACCTCTATATTCCCAGTCGCGCCCACCATTGCACAGAAGCCAAGCCATTTGAGATCGGGTTGACCACCCTATTGCGGCAGGTTTCCTCCACGGTTCCCATGCACAAATCTCGCCGGAAGGAGTTGTTCACGAAAAATAGAAATTCGATTTTGAAGCAGCTTGATGGCCTTAAAACACTGAATGGTGTTTTTCGTGTGAGGCTTACTGAAACCAACAGTGGAGACGATTACAAATTGCAGGCCTGGGAGGAGAGAAAACAGCACAAATCTAACTTATTTACAAGGAAATCCGCCCTTATCGACGATTGGGTTGCAAGCGGTCATACTTTGGAGGAACTAGAGCAACGTCTAGCCCAGGTGGAACCGATGAGCGAGTACGAGATTGACCTCCTGGAAAAGGCCGCTGTTCGCCTTGAAGGAAATGAGCCATTTTTCAGGATGGCAAAGGCCATGCTAGGAACAGCACGGTTTGCAGAGCTATTGGCGGAGGCCAAGGGTGACGAAATAGAGGGACGAGTTGCGAAAAAGAACCCAACGGCACGGTTAATTTGGCGTGTCAGAACGGCAATAAAGTCGCAGAAGGTCACGCTATCGGCCGGGGATAAGGGTTTGGACAACTAGGGAAAAGCCTGCGTTTTGTTTGGACAACTAGGGAAAAAGGCGAAAGTTGTTTGGACAACTAGGGAAAACAGGGCTCCCGTAAATTACGGAAGTTGCTGGCTGTCAGTCAATATCGGGAATATGTATTTTCCCGTTCATTAATGGTTATCAATAATGTATTAATCATTGGCAATGCCATATAAATTGCACTTGCTGTCAGCGCAGCCCATTGTCAAAGAGGACATTGCCGTTAAACTGAACAACTCTATGGTGGTGGCGCGGACATATAAATTGGCGCAACTAGGTGATTTGTATGAATCGGAGCAACGCCCGGAAACAACTCGGAAAGATTTGTAAACAACAGCGGTTTTCGCAAAATATATTTTGTGTCCTTTACCTTCAATTGGAGTAGCTGTTTTGTTGGCAAGAAGAGTTCGACGCTAGCCTTTTCGCCGCCAAATTCCTCATTCTCTGTCGAAGTCCACCATATAAAATAAATCGGGGCAAAATGTTTTTGGGGAACATCACCCAACCTGGATAAGCCACTCCAATAGGGCGATACAGCGACATGAACTTTGCAATCATGGTTTAACGAGGCAACATCCATTGAAAGATCGGTTAGCCATTTCATCGCCAGTTGAAAAGCGGCATTCGTGTTCAAGTGGCTGATAGGCAGTTCACCGGTGTCTCGGCATTGGCTGCACTTGCGATCATAATTAGCCACAACGATATAGTTAAATTTGTCGTGCACGGTAACGCCATACATAAAACCTTTGGTTGTAATATTACCGATCTCTCGCTTTGGATAATTAAGGCCAAATGGGCCAATATAATATTCAACAAGATTCGTAGCTGTAATAGGCAGTTCGTCGGTTAGCGACAACTCACTTGCAACTCTATTTGCCTCCCCTACTACAAAATCCAAGCATTGTTTTCGATATGCGTCGCTAGTAAACCTAATTGGAATGTGAATGAGTTTCCCATTAGGATCTACTTCTTTTGGCACCCCAGGCGGCAATGTTCGCCCTGTCTCATCATAGTCAAATAGTGATCCCAAACCCGTGTTTGTTAGTGTCTGCGCCTGCAATTTGCTTGCAGATAAAACAGTGATAACGAACACTGCGCCCAATATAATTTTATATAGCCTGACTTTGTTTATTAAGAAGTTCATTGTATAGCGCGAGGAGCGGCATAAGGTTTGATGTTGTCATAAATAGGATTCCAGCTACCGCGCGTCAGGCCGGAATGGCCGATAACATAAATAGGGCTGGTAATTACATTAGTGTAAATATAGCTGTATCCGCTACCGTTGATGCTTGTGCCAGAAAAGGCAATTGTTTCGTTCCCCGGAACTGGAAACGCAATGGAATTGTCGTTTGGTATTTGCATTGAGGCGTCGTGAATGCACTCAGCCACTGTTTTGTTTCCCTGCATCCATTCATCATAAAATTCGAATAGTGTAATTGTATAAGCAACCAATATATCTTGGGAAGCTGTAGAATCATCAGTAGAATTTAACAAACCAGTGTGATCGGCACCCCAACCAACATAGGCTTGAGGGCCAACCTTTCCGCGTGCTGCGGTATTTGTGTAATAATATGTATGCATCCCAAAGGCCATGCGCCAATCCGATCCAGAGGCGGTAGAACAGCCATCCAAAAATACAAAACGATATGGGTTATTGAACTTCGCAACGTACCCATGCCCTTCCCAAGCGACATCATTACGGAGGAGATTCCTAATCTGGCTTGCATAAATGCTTACGCTGGGCTTTTGCTTCTCTGGAGCATAACACGCGAGCCCGCCATTACAGCCATGTGCGTAGCAGTAAAAATTGCGAGTAATCCCATTGCTCATGTCGAGAAACAACCCGTTGGCTCCGTTTGTAATCGTGTACATTGAATCAAGAAACCCAGGAAAACCTTCGCTTAGTCCATTACCATGGTTGTTGTTTCCGCTACTGGTGTAGAAGTTAAAGCCCGAGTCATAATGATTGGCGTTGCCGCCATTTCCCACCGTTTGGGGCATAATCAAATCGTCAACAATGGACTGCATTCCCACCCATACAACGCCATCATCGGAGTTAAAATCGTAGTCAAACTCATGGTACAACGTGCCGTTTGTAGGGGTGTACATATATGTAAAGTCAAAACCATTTCCTTGTTCTGTAATGTTTAACCTTGGCATTATGCGGCTTTGCTTTTTATGTGGCACTGCGGGATTTGCTGCCTGCGATGCAAGCTTTACATCATATACAGCGTCAACGCTTGAGCCGCTAAATGTTGTAACGCCGTCATCATAAGTTAGATTCCAATCTTCTTGAATCATACCGGATGATGTTGAATTTGTTATACCTTTGATGAAGGTCTCTGGGGTTGTGCTTGGATCATAAAGTTGAATTGTATAGCTTGCGCTTTGTTCGGGCAGTTGGGCGTCCAGATACGCTCCTTTGTCGTCAAAAAATGAATCGGAAAAGAAGAATTGAAGATTGTTATCGTTTATAAAAGGCATGGGCACTCCCGCGCACGTAAGCGTCGTCAATTCGTTCCCAGTGATATTAATTTGCATTTGCGCTTGTACAAGATATTGCGCCGGCACATCGTAAATTGCGGCCCATGATAGCAATGTGTTGCCATCTGGCGCTGCGCTAACAGTGTCAAATTCTGCTGTCACTCCATTTAATTTCAAATGTATTAGCCCGATATTTGTTAGGGTTACGTAGTTGATTGGCAACTTAAAAGTAACCGTGTCCGGCTCGTCACCTGTTATTACCTGAATTAAAATAAGTGGATTAGCAGTGTTTGTCGGATCGAGCCCCAATGCATCTTTAATCCGGCCAACCATCCCGTTCCCTGACAGGTCAACGTTATCGTAAGCGTCACTATATGCGTCTGGCGTCAGACCGTCCGTCATTGGATTGTTCGGGTCCGTGCCATGTTCTACCTCCACATAATCAGGCACCCCATCGCCATCGCTATCCAGCGGCAACGAATTGGTAGCCGCGACATAATGCAAACCGATGTTTACGGGTGCGTCCGCTTCATCCCTTGTCTGGTTGCTTAGTGTTGTGTACTGTGTCAATCCTGCGTCTGACGCTGTGCGACTGCCCGCCTGATAAAGCGCGTTTGTTTGCGAGAGATAATAGTTTCCGTAGGCACCGGCTTGGTACGGCGGCGCATTGCTTAAAATCACTTCTGTACCGCCATCGCTGGTGGCTGTCGGTTGCAACTGGTTCACATAGCCCGAAGCCGCCCAAATGATTTCCTCACTCAACAACGGCCAATAGCCGTTATGGTCGAAATCCAGTGGCGATGTGGGGTCTTGGTAAAATTGCACCTTGTCAAACAGGTTATCTTGGAAAGTCCAATTGCCAGCCGTGGCCGGAGTTCCATAAATATTAAACCACAGCGTATTCCTGAAAAGGTTGTTGCGAGCCGTTACCCTCAAATCGCAGTTTACCACTTGGTACGTCGAGTAGTACGTCGGGTCAAGATTGACGCTGACGCCATCGAAAAGGTTGTTGTTCCAAGTCACCGCCCCGCTGCCCAAGACATTGGTGTAATCCAAAAAACCGTATCCAGTATCAGGATTGTCCGGCGTGCCGATGTCCAGTTGACCGCCCCGCAACTGGCAATCCTGCAAAGTGAAAAACATGGCGCTGTCCGCCGACCATTCATAGCCGTTCCAGGAAATTCCAGACCAAAAATGGTACTGAGGTGTCTGGTAATAGGAAGCGTAATCGGCGTATAGATTCGCAAAGCGGAAATTCAAGACCGGCGGCTGGTCGCCATCGTTTTGCGGCCAATAGTCAGGCACGAAGTTGCCCCGCACCGGCCAGGCAAATTGCTCCTGCACCTGCTGCACGTCCACAAACACACAGGGCTTGTTCGGCATTCCTTGAACATTGAGATGGGCGTTTTCGCAGACATCCATTCCGATATAAGTCCAATTGGTTGCCGCCCACACGAAATCCATGCGGAATCCCACCGCCGTGCCAGGCAGCACGTTCAGCGTACCGCCGGTCAACCGTAAATCCGCCATCGTGTAATCCAAAGCATCGTAATAATAGCCGATGTCGGGCGCACCGTTCGTGTAACGCGGCGCTTGCGGCAGCAGCGTCATGTTTCCGCTCAAATTCATCCAAGGCGGTAAGGCCACCGGCGCATAGGTGGTTTTGTTCCGCAATTCCGCCTGGAGCCGAGGACTGATGGTTGCCGAGCCAGTTTGATGTAGAGGACTGTTTGCGGCTAAATAATACATGGCCGTGTTGGTTGAAGTAATCCCCGTTCCCGACGGCGTAAAATTTGTTCCGTCGGGATTCAGCGCAACCTGCACAGACACCATGCTTGTCGCCGAAGGCGGATTTCCTAAAATAATCGAGTTTGTCAGCGCCATCCGGTTAGGCGCGGCATTGGCTAAACAGAAATCTCCTACGTCCGCTGTCACCTGTTCCGCTTCAATCGTAATTGCGTTGGTTGCCGCGCCCACGGCCGCACCGCACGCGGAAAAAAGGACGTTGTGCAGGGTATTTGTGGAACTACCCGGGACCAGATTGACGACGCCGTAATTGCATTGCAGAAACTGGCAGTCCCACAAATCCAGCCGCTGTGAAGCCGTGGGCGTGGTCACGCCATAATCCGCGTAGGCAATCCGCAAATTGTGAATGGAATTGTTTTTGCAACAGGCCAATTCCAAATACGGCACGCCCGATTGATACGGCTGCGGCCAGCCGTCCCAATCGCTAAAACCAAGGTTTTCGCCAATGGAATCATCATCCACAGACGTAATCACCGCAGGCAAATATGGCTCGCCCTTGCAATCCAAAGTTCCCAGGATGACCAATCCGGCCCCATACATCCAATCCGGCTTGATGACGGCTCCCGCCTCGATGGTCGTTTTTCCGTAAAACAGGAATTGGCTGGGGATGTAGTAAGTCACGCCGCTTTTGAACGTGTAATTCTGCCGCGAACTGTAAATCTTCATCCGGTTCAAATCGCCTCCATGGATCGCGATTGCCAGCGTTCCGGCGGCGGTGACAAGGGAATTGGTTCCGTCGGATATGATGCAGGCGTAATCACCCCCATCCGTGGATTGCACCCGGTTGACCGTGTAGCTGCTGTTGGTCGCGCCATCAATCGCACTCCCGTTGAACGTCCATTGGAAACTGAGGTTGGTGTTGCCGCCGGTCTCGACGTAAAACGTCACCATGTCGTTCACCTGCGCGGTTTGGCTCAAAGGCAGTGTCACCAGATAAAACGAATAAGCCACTGAGGTCCGCACCCGCAAAAATTTGGCGGTGCTATTGTTCATCGGAATTTGCACCGGCGTCAGGTTGCCCACCGCCCCCGTCACGACCAGTTCTGCTGCCCACGAGCCAAGCAGATTTGGCGTGGTCAAAATGTCGTAACCCTGGCCTTGCACGGTATTGTGCAGCACCGCGTTGAATTGCCCCGGAGTGTCCAAGTTGTTGGTGACTTCAATCCACAGCAGACCGCCGTCATCCCAGGCGCAAGTTTGGCATCCAGTGAAAACTGACGAGTTCGTTGCATCAGACGCGGTGTCCTCCAAGGCCGCCAGCGCGTTCAGTGCGGCATAATCCACGCTGCGATCATCAATGACAAACTCCCGGTTGGTGCTGATTTGATACACCGGCAAATCAGGATAGGGATCAAACGGCAGCGGAACCGATTCACCTTTCAAAGTCCAATAGGTGCCGGAAGTGCCGTTGGCGGTCTGTGAAACCGCCGGCACGGTCAATGCCGGTGGCGGCTCATTTAGCAAATTGGTGATGACATACATTGCCGCCGGATTTTGCGCGAACATTTGAATGACGCCATATTCCGCCGGGGGATGCTGAAACTGGTTGGTTTGCGCTTCCGCGTTTGCCGCCGCCGATAGAATGATCGTAGCTAAAATCAGAGTTCTAGTTATTTGTTGCCAATAAGCTTTCATGAGTTCTTTCATTCCTGAATTCTTCAAAAATCAAAAGGCGCGAACCTGACGCACCCCGACTCAGGCACCGCGAAGCGCCCTCCCAGAAAGTACGCCAAGCCGCGCCAAGTGGCGGCTTGTTTCTGGGAGGCTTGGGAAATTCGCGGTTTCGAGTCGGCCTCGTAGCCAAAAGCTACAAAATATGTTTTTGATTCTTGTTTTTTACATCTGTTTATGTCTTTTCAACCTGACACGGTGATTTTCGCCGTTCCCTGAGAATTTCCAAGAACTTTCCGGCTATTTTTGCGACTCCCCTCCCCGCCCGTTTTTTGTCAATGTAGCCACAAAAAACGGTAGTTAATCACGCCTCTAAAACTGTCATCTTTTTTCGGACCTTGGACAGCCTATGTCCAAGGTCACCTGCCAGACTGGCGGCATGAAATTGATGACTCCAACGGAATTGAAGCTTGAGAAGACCGACGAGATAATCGGATTCTTGGGCCAGACACAACTGATCCGCCGCTACACCGGCCTGCATGAACTCTCTGGCGGCTCTTACGAGTCCCAGGCAATTGCGTTCAAATGGTGCAGACGTTTCGCGCCGGAAATCAAATTTGCATCCATGAAAAGGAAGAATTCCCGGAAGCGGCGTTTCTGACACCCGCAGGGCAGCAAATTGCGGAACCGGGTGTCCAGCGCCACCTACCCGATCTTGGGCTTTTCTGGCCTTTCTTTATGCGCCTTGAGCATGTCCGCCAGCAGCCGTTGAAAATCCTTTAACCCAGGCATCGGAACCATGACGGAATTGCGTTTTGGGGAACTGCCGCCGCTTTCGATAATCCGCAGAAACCCGCCACGGTCGTTTTCTCTTAGGCTCAAGAAAAATGTCTTCCGCTCCACCGCAATTCCACCCTCTTTGATGATGTTTTCAACCACTCGCGGGCGCGGTGGGGCATCCTGGTAGTTTTGGTGGCCGAAAGGCTGCCGCCGGGGCGGAAGTCGGTGGCTGAGGTCGTTTGAGATCATTGGAAAATAATTGCATTTTTATGGCCTGCCGACAATCAAGAGAATTCACTACTTGCGCCAGACCCAACGCCATTTTGCTACGGGCCTTTGCAAAGAAGTGTAAACAACGATCTCATGTGATTTCAAAAGCCAAACCTTTTCAATAGTGCGTTCCAAATTGGGCGCGGGGCAGTGCTCGATTCGGACGCAACTGTAGCATTTGTCGAAACGCTAGATTGTACTGGCGCTTTGGGGACATGATCCGGTTGACTCCAACCTACATGTGGTCCAACATCAAAAACCTCGGCGATAAATTTGCGTGCCATCTCCAGTTCAGGATCGTTGGAAAGATTTTTTGTTAATACTTGGCTGACCCATTTAGGTCCGTGGTCTCCCACAGTTGGTACAAATCGTTCAATCTCGCCACAATCCACAGGAAATAAACCCCAGCCTTTTAAATGCCCAAGGAACTCATTCAACTGGATACGCTGTTGGCCTGATGGAAATGCACTCACTCCAGCTAGCTTAACCCCATGCCACGGTGATGTCGCTTTGAGAGTGCCTTTAATTTTCTCTATCGTACGTTCTGAAACAGATGAATTCTTTTCGCCATCAAGCGCCACAGAAATTTGCTCGCGGACTTGGTTCAAAGCCAACGGCGGACTTTGTGTTCTAATACTGGCGGTAACGTTTTGCCATGCAGTTTTAACTTGCCCCCAGTCACCGCCTAAAGAGTTGACGATTCCAGATAATGTGCCTTCATCACGGAGGACATCAAAATCAGCTATAACGCGCATTTTAACGCCCAAACGCCGAAGCGATTGCACGATGACCGGCATGCGATCCTTACCGCCTGACGCTGCGAACATTACGTCTGGAGCTACTGCTCCACGATTCTCAAGAACAGCATTAAGAACCGCCGAATAGAAGCGACAATCCGAATCAGATTCGCAAAGAACAACCCCGTCATGGAACACAGCATCCAAGACATTAGAAAATCGCAATACCGGATCTGCCCAAAGGACGCGAATGGAATCGGCATTTAATTCATGTACATGATTCATTTGGCCGTCTCTTGTTAGCCTAATGACTCGCAGACCGGTCGGGGTAGCGTCAAGAAGACCGCGAAGGAAATCCCCGCTATGGGTGGCTATTATGACCTGCCGATCCTCTCCAATTGATCGAGCCAACAAGCTGCCAAGTAACTTCGCGTGTGGTGGATGCAAAAAAGCCTCCGGTTCATCCAGTAAATGAATGAATGCGGGCGATGTAAAAGCGTGAAAGATGCACCCCGCAAAACTTCTCATACCATGTCCCTGTTTGTGAAGAAACGGCAGATTACAGAGGCGCGTAAAATAGCTATGGGACAAAATGTTCTCGTTCGGCCGCAATTCTGGTTTTGCGCCAAAATGAAACGCTAAAAATTTTCCGCCGCCTCGATTTAAAACAATTTCGGTTTTGAACGCTGCCTTGAATGCTTCGTTCACTTTGTTCTCCAAATCAGGATTTTTAAATAGCACATGGACGGGATGACTCGGCGCTTCTTCAAAAAAATTTATAGGTTCTTGCGGATTGGCAACTCCGATGCGTTTATCGACACTTATCAAGGTACATAAAATTGCATTCAACTCACCTAAATTTTGGCCGGTCCAACTTTTTTCAACATCAGCCATGGCGCAGCCACTGCCCAGCCAAGAATACTGCTCGCCTCTGTTATACGGCAGCAACACCTTTTGGACTTTTTCATTGAGCCATTCTTTAAGCTCTGCGGACGAGCCATGTTTATCGAAAAGCACTTGCCTGAGAACTGGTCCAATTTCCTCGTGTGCTGACGCACCTGCCCCTACTAAAATTTCATTAAGTGTTGAACTTTTACCTGAATTGTTCGGCCCGACCAAAACAACTATTTTGGAGCCAGAAGTATCGACAGTTGTTCCGTCCGAAAACGTGAGCGATTTGAGCAAAACACGGATTGGCATGCCACTTGAATGCCATTTTTAGGGCAGAATGCAATACAAACTTCATTCCGGCCATTTCTGAATGGCGAGGAATTAAAATTTTATTGCGGAAATTTGTCATTCTTGTGCAACATTTCGTATGCATGGAAATCAATTTTTGACGGTGCAGGTTGATTATGTCGCGATTGCGTCCGTAATACTGTGCATATTGCCTGCGATTTTGACCGTTGCCGTGATCTTGCGCGAAGCAAGGCAACGACAGGCCGAAAGGAAGCACCCCTTTAAGGAACTAAAACGTCGCCCTGCTGGGGAAAGCCTGCGCCTCAAAATAGAGTCATTGGACGAGAGCATTGACGACAGGGTCATGCTGTTGGTGGCAGGGCCGATCGTATTGGCTGGCACGGCAGTTACGACAAGGTTGCACGGTCTGATTGCCTGCCTGCTGTTGTTGACGATTTCCTTAATTTGGACCCTGTCTCTTAAAAATGGGCTCTCACGCTTGTTGAAGGAACGCAAGGATTATCGGCTTGGGTTTGATGGTGAGCGTTACGTTGGTGAGGAATTGTCCCGGCTCATTGTCCACGGCTTTGAGATTTACCATGACGTCCCGTTTGACTGTTTCAACATGGATCATGTCCTTGTCGGCAAGCAAGGCGTGTTTGTCGTTGAAACTAAAACGCGTAGCAAGCCGGTGAACAAAGCTGGCGACAAGGAATTCCGGGTGCTGTTCAACGGATCAGCACTTCGATGGCCGTGGGGTGAAGAACAAAAGGACGTCGAACAGGCGCGCAACAATGCCGCCACGTTGTCGATTTGGCTGACCAAGGCTGTCGGGCAGTCCGTTAAAGTATCGTCCATCCTGACACTTCCGGGTTGGTGGATTGAGCGTAGCGTTCCATCAAATGACCTGCACGTTCTAAATCCGAAGGAAATCACACGGATTAACGATTTGAAGAGCGTTTTTCTTGATCAAGAGATGGTCAGGCGCATTTGCTACCAGTTGGACCAGAAATGTCGGATGGGGGTTGAGTAGCAAAACGCAAATGGTAAATTTGTCTCGACTTCTGATTTTTAAGGAGGCATTTCTACACGACGAGTAATTGATATGGCAACCCCCAAAATCAAAACATTACAGGCTCGGTTTGGATTTGCTGACCCAGACCTAAAAAAGCCCGCACACGACGAAATAATCAAGTGGCTCGACGCCAATATTGAGGATGTGTTATGGACAGTTTTTTCGCCTAAGACTCGCCCAAAAGGCTATCGTGTGAAATGGGAACCGTTGGTAACGATGAATGAGGAAGGCGGTCAATTCATTGGCTTTGCCGATCTTATGGCATATGTGAGTCGAGACGAACATCCTGTTCTATTTGAGGCCAAAACGGAAATCGAATCGTTAGGAGAGCTATTTCGTCAACTACGCCTTTACCGTGCAGGCTATGTGGCTGGTTGTGCTGTATCAACGCTTGATTTTGTAGTCGTTTGTCCTGATGATTCAAATGCTGCACTTATCAGGGAGCAGGGGTTTCGATTTCTAAAATATGACCCCAATATGGTATTCCCCCCGCTTTAAATCAAAGATGGATGCCTCCGCTCTTTGCTCTTCGCGGAACGATGGTTTTTCTTATGATATGAGAACGCAATTCACACCCCGCCGCCATCCCATGACCGGGCGCACTCTCCCACCCTGCCACGTTTCGACAAATTTCAGCTTTTCCAACCCACGCCGCCCGCCCGGCTCTCAGCAGCGCAACCGTTTTGCCGTTCGTGTTGAACGGTTAAATCGCCTCCCCCATCGCTTGGAGACTCGTAATTTCAACACCCCTGATTCCCCGAATTGAAATTCCGAGACTCCGCGCTCGCCCTGGTGGGGTGCGACTTGGGTATTTCGTCGTCGCTGCCGCCTTCCGCTCTGCCCCATTGCCCTTACCGCTCCAGGCCGTTCGCGCCATTGAAATCCCAAGGCGCCAACCGGGCCGACGCGAGGCCTGGACCCGACGCAATTACAACACACTGGCAAAATCCCGAATCGAATGTGGACTAAAGTAATTTAACACTCGGCGTTCCATAGAGTGGTATTCCTCATCATTTAGTTCGAGAATCGGTGCCCCGAGAACAATCTCGTAGCCAAAATGCCTATAATAGTCGATTTTCTCCTTAATTGCATGCAGCTTGATTTTTCTACAATCTGCGTGGCGGCACATGTTCTCAGCAAAGCGTAACAACACTCCGCTATATTTTTTGCCTTGGTGTTTTTTATCAACTGCCAGTTCATCAATAAAAAGTTCGCCTCTTTCAAAATGGATTGTCAGATAGCCCACAATTTCTGTTTGCTGAAGCAAAATATACGTCGTCCGTTTGCTGCTGCTGGTAGCCATGTCAAAATACCGGTCAGCCCAAGAGATTTTGTCCATTGACTCCACCCCACATTCCACTCGCGGTTCTTTTGGCCTATTTTTTTCAAGCTTCCGAATATGGACGTAAAAAGGTCGCTTGCGTACGGACGTTTCAATGTGCTGGCTCGTATAAAGCCGTTGACTCGGGATCTTATCTAGGAGAAAAAAAGCCCTGTCAGTATCACCCAGCATAATTCCCCAGATGCTAGGCAGAAAATCGCTTCCTTGCTTAACGATTAACGAGTAGCTCAAAACTTCTGTCGCACCATTGGCAAACAATTCGTCGGTTGCCAACGACATGCTTTTGCCTGAATGAATTGCACTGTCCAGAAGGAGAATTCGTTGGCCGGACAGTTCTTCTTTAGGAGTTAAGGAGTCGAAGCAAATCTTTTTCGGAATCCCCCCGTACTCGATTCGCAGCACCGAAACTTGATCTGCCAAGTCTTGAAAATGCTTTATTGCTATTTTTTTCAAATGCTCACACAGCACAGCACCAGACTGTGTGAGTGGGCACCATAAAGTCGGAACATTTTCGAGCGCCTGCAAACGTTCCAAGAAATCAAATAAACAACGCTCCACAACTTCATCGCTCAGCAAATAAGTAACCATAATTAAATAAACGATAAGCAGTAATTACACTAAAAGAACCCACCCAAGCGACACCTTGGGAAATCGAGAGACAACCCGACAACCTATAAAAATCAACCGCGGCGAACCCGCCCAGAAGCGATTGGATGAATCTCCAGTCCTTCACTAATTTCTCCAAAATAGCAATCAGCGCAAGCGTCCCCTTTGGGAGTTGGGCGTTTGCCTGTAACCGTCTCTTGAAGCGCAACCCCACAGAAAGGGCATTGCTGACGCCCCAAGGCGGTCAGACCAACAGATGCAGTAAAATTCCTTAATGGTGTAGCCATATTATTTACAATTTCTCATTAAAATTCAAGCAATGGAACGGTTATTGAATACTTCTTGCGAAAAATGTCAAGACACATAAAAGCGCCCGTTTCAAGTGATATTATATTTTTCCCGAAATTTTATGATTTCACTTCCAAATACCCTCCACTCAAGCTTCTTTGAAACTTGCCTAGCGGCCAGTTCACCGCTACGGCAGTATTTCTTTACCGTGCCCTCAGTGCATTTTAGAAAAACTGACGCCTCACGCGCCGTATGTTCTTTATTTGGGTCTATTTCGACAGAACTCATAATAGTCGGTATTTTAGCGTGATTTAATACAGATGTCAATGGATAAATATAGATTGCTACACGTGAGCGCGCATGAGTGTGTTTACGTGCAACATGATTGACTTTATGACCACTCGCATTCCTTTCGTAATTGGCAAAGGTGGCGTTGGCAAGACCACTTGTTCAATGCTCGTTGCCGCCGCCTTGCACCATGCTGGCCAGTCCATTTCCCTGGACGACCGAGACCCCCAGCAGGCGCACCCGCAAAGCCCACCCGCCACCCGCTGCGCGGAAATGGTTTGAACGTACCCTGCGGGGCTGTCATTTCAGGTTGGTTTCTTCGCCTTTTTTACGCCTGCCATCACCCCACCATTTGCTGCTCACTGGTCCGACAACCAGCCGATAGTCGGGAGCGAGATCGAAAACCGCGCCAGCGTCGCCCCGCCACCCTCCCCCCCCACTGTCACGGTTTTCGCTTTCGCTGAATGGTTGAATGCGCTCCCGCGCACGGCTGGCTGTCTCCCCTTTTGTGAAGCGAGCAGCAAACGGCAGGGTGACGGACAGCGGTTTCAAAAAAAAGCTATGAAACCAACAAATACAAAGAATGAAGCGGCAGCACCGGCGAGTGTCCGGCCATCGGAATCAAAAAAGGCGGCGATGGTTTTGAACGAAGACACGCCTACCCTTCCCGGCTTTGACAACCTTGTGAAGCCGTTCAAGTTTGAAAGCCAGCCCCATGAATACAAGGTCATGGCCTTGCGGGAATGCCCTACGCCGGACAGCCTGCTTTTGTGCGACACCCCGCAACAAGCCGCCGACTACTGGCGGTTGCATGTCCCCACGCACCCCTATTTCAACCCGGAGTGTGAATGTTTTGTGGTGCTGATCTTAAACACCCGCAAGCGCATCAAAGGCCATTACCTTGTCAGTGTCGGCTTAATGGACACCGTGCTTGTGCATCCCCGCGAAGTTTTCCGACTGGCCATCATGACTTCCGCCGCCTCGATTGTGTTGGTTCACAACCACCCCAGCGGCGACCCCACGCCCAGCGAGGCTGACATCAAAGTGACCCGCGATCTTATCCGGGCCGGGCAACTCCTGAAAATCGAAGTGGTTGACCATCTTGTCATGGGCACCCCCGGCCATCAGAGCTTACGGGCGCTCGGCTACTTTTATTGAGCCTATGAATATCCCCATTGAATTTATCGAAACTCAACCCATTGAAATCCCCATGAATACAAATCCCGATTTTGGCCCCATCATTTACGCCTACAGCCGCAAACAAGCCCTTGCCGATGGCGAACAGATTGACGTGAGCACCACAGCCAAGGAAGCCGGAATCCGTTTCCCCATGTTCATCACCCGCGCCGTTTTTGAAAGCTATGTCGTCGTCCCCGAGGGTATCCGCGGCCAGGACGAGGCGGGAAGATTATGGGACCTGCTCTGGATGACCCGCATGGCGATCAAGCGAAGTTCACCGGGAGCGGACCGGATTCCGGTTGTGCTCTACGTTCGTAACGATAACCGCAGCGCCAAAGGCGTTGAGCTCGTGGCGGTTTGCTCCGCCCTCGACATTGACGACCCGCAACCGGCCATAACCTTAATGCTCCAAACCGAGGATTGACCATGAACTTCCCCGCTTTTACCCGCACCAAGGCCGAGGCTTTACGGTTGGCCGCAGACCTTTTCCCCGGTGACAGTGCCGCCCTTGCCAAACTCAAACCCGGCACGACGCATCCGCGATACCAAGTGACCCACGACACCGCCGACACGCTCCGCGCCGTGTTTGTTTGGCTCCACGAACGTCCCCGCATCTACAAACGTGCCCGTTGGCATCTATTCTATGATCTTGCCCGCCGTGTTGCTGACCAGCTTGACGAGAACGCACAAGCCAAAGTCCGGGAGCTTTGCGCGAAAGACTATGCCGACACATGGCAGAGAGCACGAGACGCCGAGATTATGACCGGCGATGGACAAGGCATTTGACGCCACCACCACGACCCCGGCATTTTGCTGGGGTTGTGGCCGCTTTCCCGGCTGGGCTTTGCGTCAGCCCAGTCCCGACGCCAAAGGGAATTTATCCCTTTGGAATCCCTTGAATACTCATCTCGGGCCTGACGCCGGCCCGAACCCGCGCCAAAGGTCAGGACCTTTGGAATCCGCCACGTTTCCCCGTCCTCGGCCAAATTCTCGGTTTGCATGTCGAGTTTGACTGTCCGCCGTTTATCGGGCCTGTTTCGTATTCCCTTAAAAACCGTGTGGCTGACGCATCGGTGGTACGGACAATTTGCTTTCGGGGCCTTTGATCCCCAAAGCCGTCAGGCAACATTCACCCGGCTGCAAGGGCCGTTCACCGTGCCGGTGTCCGCCTTTTTGTCCCTTTGCTTTATGGTGATTTTGGCTTGTGCCTCCGGTTCTATTTTCGCCCTCACCGGCTCGCTTTCGTTCGGGGGCCGACGCAGTGCCCTCCTCGCGGCTACTCCCTACTGGCCGCCACTCACCCACTCGCCTTTTCGTGAAGGGCAAAAACCAGACCGAGCGGCATGAAGCCGCAAAAATACTACCATGAAAACAGACAAAAACAGTCGAACACAATCCACGCCAGGGGCTTCCTCCCATCCCGAGCAGGCTTTTCCGGACACCCACCCCAGTCAAATCATTCACGGTGATTGCGTGCAGGAATTGCGAAAATTGCCAGACGCCAGCGCGGATTTGATTCTAACCGACCCGCCGTATCTGGTGAGGTACAAGGACCGGAGCGGGCGGAGCGTCGCCAACGACGACAATAGCCGTTGGATGTTCCCGGCCTTTTCCGAGTTGTACCGTGTGCTAAAGCCGGATTCCTATTGCGTCAGCTTCTACGGATGGAGCAAAGCGGAACGCTTTTTATCCGTCTGGAAAGAGTGCGGCTTTCAGCCCGTGGGTCACTTCGTTTGGGTCAAACGCTACGCCTCATGTGTCCGGCATAATCAGATGATGCACGAGCAAGCGTATCTCTTGGCAAAGGGCAATCCCCTACCCCCAAAAAATCCGCCCGCCGATGTTTTAACCTGGCAATACACCGGCAATAAATTGCACCCGACGCAAAAACCTGTGGACAGCCTCACGCCATTGATTGAAGCGTATTCCCGCCCTAGCCAAACGATCCTTGACCCGTTCGCCGGCTCAGGCAGCACAGGCATTGCCGCCTTGCTCTGCAATCGTCGTTATATGCTGATTGAAAAGGATGCAGCCCATTACAAAACTGCTTGCGCCCGGATTGACAGACTGACCGACCACATGACCACAGCCAGGGAAAAATAGCCTCCCCTACCGAAGAAGCCCGCCATTGCACGGCGGGTTTCTTTTTTCACACGATGCCGCCCTTCCCCCCGGCACCCCACCCTTGGAACTTGGGGATGCAGGAAAATAGAAACATTTTTCGCATTTCGTGTTGCTTTCGGAAAATTGTCTGATATAGAGTCATTAATTATTTTACGTTTGGCGGGATGTCTCAGAAGGCATTGTGTTCCCGCCAGTTACATTTTTGTCACCGGCAACAACAATGGATAGGGAATTGAAAAATGAAATCGCCAAAAACACTTGGGGGGCACGGCATATTTAGCCTTGCAGCAATCGCCTTCTGTTTCGCAATGATTTTTACCACTGGTTGCGCAACAACCGATTCAGGTGCGACTAAAGCCACCGACGCAGCCGCAACAACCCTTCCCCCACCTGTAGATGCAACGCCGCTCCCCCTCAAAAGCGACCGTGCTAAACTAACAAAACTTGGCACAAACGACTTTGACGTGCGATGTGATGGAGTCAGGGAGTTTGCCGTGGTGCAACGAGGAGACAGATGGTGCTGGGCGGCGTGCGCTCAAATGATTCTTAATTACAACGGAGTGCATATAACCCAAGAAAAGATCGTAAGGAAAATGGAGAAATCGCCAGAAGCAGACCCGAAAGACGCTGGCTTATTTGAAATTTGGTTGGCAATGAATCCAGAATTAATTCAAGAAATGAATCGTCGTCAGGCGGCCTGGCAAGAAAACAATACGACTGAAATCAATGCTCATGTAAACGCATCAAATATGGGCAACGTCATCAACTCAATGACCGATCCGTCCACCGATGCGCTTGTGCAGGAGATCAGTTCTGGCAACCCTGTTGTAGTTGGACTTCACGGAGGTCAATGGGGTGGCGGGCATGTCGTACTTGCTTACGGCGTTGAGTATAGCCGTTCACGGACTAAGGGAGACGCTGAATATAAAGATATGACGATGATATTTTATCGCTTCCAGCATCGGTTCCAAGTACGCAAGATATTAATAATTGACCCGCAACCATTGGAAGGACAATCGCAGTTTGTAGAGCTTAATGCTGACGACTTAAAACTCTACAAAGACTTCACGGTTGGCAAAGCAGACGCGAAAAAGCAATTGGAAGATTACATGAAAGTGTATATGCCAACACCTGACGAAATGCACCACAACTGACAAATCAATCCCATGAAAACGTTTTCTTTAAGTTCTGTAATTTTACTAATTTGGCTTTTGAGCGTTCCGATGGCTACCATTAGTTGCCGCTCGTATGGATCGCGGTATGTGACCGTAACTCTTGAGACGAAACCCTCACATTTGCATAGCGCCTTTTTGGTGCCACTTGACAAATGGAGCGAAATCGCGCATACTTATTCCCCGGTTCAGCCGTATCGGCCTCTGGCTGTGGATAAAAAAAACTTTCAACTCGCATTAAGCGAGTGGTTCATTTCAACTTCTCAAACCCCTATTTCTGCTTCTACGCTGCCGTATCAGCAAGTATATGTCGTCGAGCAAGACGGTGAATATCACTGGGCTACAGTTGATTTTGCGATTCAAAGAAAATACACGATAGCTTTCTAGGCCAATGATCCTCTTGGAAATCTTACACGGTCTAATTGATTTTCTTAAAAAAGAATCAATTGCATTTTTTGTCGCTTTTGTTGTCTGTGTAATTGGGAATGCGATACGTGTGAGTTCGATGTTGGGTTTTCCAGAACAAGAGGCATACATGGTTGACTTTATTGTTTTTACCGTAGCTATTGCTGTTTGGCATATAACCGATTTGGGGTTAAAACAGAAGCTGAGGAGCAAAACGCTCCCCGACGCCAATCAATGCCACTCGATCACAGAACCATTGCATCAGGATTTGGTAGCGTATGCAAAATCGCAGCTCAGGTATTTTACTATATTGTTTTTATGTTTCTTCACTTTTAAATCCGTTTTTGTAGTTTCAAGACATATTGGCGTGCCCCCGCCAGAAATACCTATTACTGAATACAACGAGGCACCAGTCGTTTTTTTTAAGCCACTTTATCCTGTTGCTTCATTTAAAGAAAAGGTGTTGGCTAGAAGTAAAATGTCTGAATACAATGCAGGTTTTAGGTTTTTGGCAGACAATGATTTTTATTGGCTTGATGACGAACTCGGCCAGTTTTGGTTTGTTGCATGCACAAAAGTCTTGTTGCTAATTTTTGGGGTTGGATTTCTTCTTTGCTTGATACGTTTTTCTGTGGTTATTTTTCATTTGCGTAGAAGCTACTAATAATAAGCAAGTTGTGCTTTATGTTAGGCGTTGCCGCATAGTGTTAACCGTGTGTTATACTAGTAAAACCTATGAATAGGACTACTAAGTATAACAACCTAGCTACCAGTATTAAACGTCGTGGAATTGTTGGCATTAAATGGTTGCTTGGAAAAACATCCGATACTCCATCAGGTCGGTTGCTTCAAAGTTGCGAACGTGTAATGGGTTTTAGTGCTTCTGGCCTTTGCCTTAGTGGTATGCTTGGCGGAGAAAATCTGGGAGTGCTATCCTTTGGTGTTGTTGCTGGACTTGTTATGGTGAAAGCTGCCGGCGACATCATGCCAACAGCAAACATCAAGAAAACGCCAGAAAAGACATCGTCGGATGCCCCCCCGTCTTTGGGACACTGATGCACTTTCTTGTTCAAGTCTAAACGTCCAAAATACCGGTATCAGATGGTGTTGACAAAAGTTTGAAATTCCAAAAGGCTGGACTTGTAGATGTTTGGAATTCCAAACTTTTAGCAATTTGGACTTTCAAACATCTAAACACTCAGACTTCCAAACTTCCAGCCCATGATTATTACCGTAGCCTCGTTAAAAGGCGGTCAGGCCAAGACCACCAGCGCCGTGCATATCGCCGCGCTGATGCAGGCTGATGCCAAAACCCTGCTTGTTGATGGCGATCCCAACCGTAGCGCCCTCAACTGGCACAAACGCAAAGGATTCCCGTTTGAAGTTTGCGACGAGCGGCAAGCCGTCAAGTTCTCGCGAGACTTCACCCATATCGTTTTCGACACCCAGGCCCGGCCCAGCAAGGAGGACTTGGCGGTTTTGGCTGGCGGTTGCGATCAGTTGGTTATCCCTTTGACCCCGGACGCGCTATCGCTCGACACGCTGTTTGTGTTCACCGATTCGCTTAAGGAGCTTGGCGCGACACAATTCAAAGTTTTGCTAACCATCGTGCCGCCCAAGCCTGCCCGTGACGGGGCCGACGTGCGCCAAACGCTGGAACACGCAGGCTTGCCGGTATTCCGCACCGACATTCGCCGCTATAAGGCTTTCCAAAAGGCCGCGCTGGCTGGCGTATTGGTCAAAGATATTGCCGATGAATACGCGGCGGCGGCATGGGCGGACTATGCAGCAGTCGCGGACGAAATCATGGCCAAGGTCGAAAGGAGAGTTGAAGTATGAAGACCACCTCGAAGAACGAAAACAAGTTTGCGGCGATCTTTCAGGCCCGCCAAGACCCGGTGCCGGTTGAGACTAATGAACCAGCAACCGCCATCCAGACACCTGCCAGAATACCCGTTGCGCCTGTCGTGATAGCACCGGCACCCGCCGCCGCAACGGCACCGGAACCCAACCGACGTATGGGCCGACCAACGGGGAAGGGGAAAAGCAGCGACCCGGCCTTTCGGCAAGTGACGACCTACATTCCGCAGGAGTTGCACAGCAACGCCACCATTGCCTTGCGGCTTGCCAATCAACTCAAAGTTGACGTCGACAAGGAAGATTTCAGCGAACTGCTCACACGGCTACTGGCCAACTGGTATGAAAAGCAGACTTTCTACCGGCCAGCCAAATAGACTTTTAAAAGTCTAAAAGTCTGAATGTCTATATGCTTTGCGCAGCTTAGGTTGACGAGGAAAGTTCGTGTTTGATTTTTTCAAACTGGTTGCACTTCCCCCACATTTCCATTTCATGTCTGCCGCCAACTGGGCATCCATCAGATCGTCGTCCAGTGCAGCCACGCATCCCAATTCTTCGATTGTCACTTGGTGCTGTATCCCATTGAAAGGTGACTTCCTTCTGTACTTGGTCACAAAAGATAAGCTCGTTGTTTGTGCAACTCATGCCGGAAGGTTATGCAACATGAAATATCCATGTCAATTACACCTTGCCATAAAGGAGGTTTCACATCGTCATTTCCATTTCGCTTTCCTGTTCCTCCCGTGTGACGCTCGGTTGGTGCCGCTGGGCAGCTTCCGGTTTCAACTGTGGTTCGCCCGTTTTGCCCAATTCTGCCGACATCGGCTGCGCCGCGAAGATTTCCGCCAGCCGTTTTTCGCCTTTCCCCTCATGCTTCTCACGGAATAGCTCGTTTGCCATCGGCCTTTCGCGTACCACCGAGACATTCTCCTTGAGCAGTTCAATGCTGTCGGTGTAAATCTTGACCCCGCATTTGCCACGGGAGACGGAAACGTAGAATTGCGCCAGGTCGCTGGCGAGTGCGGAATACTTCGCGGTTTGGGACACGAAGACGTAATCCACCGACTTGGATTGCGAGGCGTGCGAAGTTAGTGTGTAGCCATATTCCATGTGGGCAAAATCCTGGCCAAGTTTAAAACCGTTCTCCAAAACCAGTTGGCCTTTGTGGTCAATGTAATTCACGGTGTACAGGTTGCCATTGCTGACCCGATGCCCGTCCGCCGTCCGGGTATTGGTGCGAATCCGAATCCGCTCGCCCTCGCAAATCTCGATCTTGTCCTTTTCGTACACGTTGAACTTTTCCGCCTGTCCCAGCGGGAGCGGTTTGATATGGGAATGGAAGCCGGAGTCATAGCGAACCCGTACAACCCCGTCCTTGGCGTCAATGACCTCGACGCGCTTGCCGAGGGGGAAGCCTTTGACGTGGCCATTGAACTGCACCACCTGACCGGGGCGGTAATGCCCGAAGTCGCTCTTTTGCGCTTCGGTCCAGGACAAGTCCCGCAGGATGTCCCATTGCACCCCCGTCTTGAGTTTGCCTTTCTCCTTGAGCGCATCCCGGATGCCGGTTGTGACTTCGTTGCGTTCCGCGTGAGTGGGGGCCACCACCACGGCGGTTTTGCCCCGCTCGATGGCGTCAATGTAGTCAGCGGCCAGGGCGGCCTTGCGATCCACCGCCGCCATTTCCTGAATCCACCCGTGTTTTTCCAAGAGCGCAAAGGCATCTTCAATCTTGCCTTCCGACACCAGTTCCACGAATTCCTTGTATTGGCCCCTTTGGCGTTGGATGTTGGAGACGTGGGCCAGGTCGAGGTTTCCAAACTTTTGCAGCAGATCAAAGGCTTGGCCACGTTCAACGGAGTGGTGCTGGCCGGTGTCGCCAACCAGTATCAACCGGGCGTCCAATTCCTTCGCGAGCGTCAGCAGGCGGTCTGCTTGCCGGGTGGATAGCAAGCCGGCTTCGTCCACGAGCCAGACGGCCCCGCGAGCTTCGGCTTGCAGCCGTTCGCTGGCGAGGAGCTTTGCCACGGTTTCGGCGTTCGTAAAACCTTCGGCGCGGAGGGTTTCGCGGGAGGCTTCCGAGGAGGGGGCAAAGGGGATGAACCGCCACATTCCCGCCTCGACTCCGCGCCGCACTTCGTGCATGAGGGTGGTTTTGCCCACCCCGGCCTTGCCCGCCAGTCCGATAATCCAGTCCCGCGAGGATAGTATATGGGTGACTCCGCCCCGTTGCTGATCGTTGAGGCGTTTGTCCTCGATTTTCCAAAAGGGGTTTAATGCCTCATGTTGGCCTTTCCCGGCAAGGCAGCGGTTAATCAGGCGGTTTTCTTCGGCTAGCACTTCCGCCGTGGTGGTGTACAACTCGCCTTGATGGTTCTTTCGGAGTAGGGGAGCCTGTTCCAAAACTTGCGCCACCCCCTCCCAGGTTGCCAAGCCGCAACTCCACCCATTGAACGCTTCCGTTTGAAGCTGCCAGAGGGTCGCCACACTTTGACGTTCAAAGACGTGTTTTATGGCAAAGGCGGCCGCCCGCAAGTCGTGTTCGGTGACCTTGACCGAGGGTTTATCCGCTGAGGGTTGGGGCAAGGTGAGCCGGTTGCGGGAAATCTGGCCTTGGTTGCCCTTGGCCGTTTGACGCTGGCCGAGGGATTGAGATAAACGCTCGTTTTTGGCTTCCGCCGCCGAAAACGCAATCTCGCTGCTTATCTGTGTTGCCCGTGACCGCTGTAAAAGCGTTTGAACGGCCCTTAAAGGCGTTTTCTCCCCCTCGGACAACCCACGGAACCAGAACTCCCTCAATTCAGGCACCAGTAGGCTTTTAATCTTTCCTTCGCGGGTCATGGCTCCGAGCTTGGCCTTTTGAATCGGGTCGGTGATGCCGAGGCGTTCCGCCGTGGCCTCAATCTCTTTGGTTCGGCGGCTAAATCGCTCGATGAGTTCCCGACTGAACCCGGAGATTTCAAAGGCGTGTTCGGTGGGGGTGATGTCCAATCCCAGCTTTTTGAGTTCTTCCGCCAGGGCGGTGAGAAAGATTTTGTCCAGGTGGACAGTGCGATTGACGAAATCCACCATTTGCGCCGCCTTGAACCGCTTCTCTACCGGGTCAAACGTGGTGTTGAAAATTACATAATGGATATGCAAGTGCGGGTCAGGAAAACCGTCCACGGGCCGGGCGGTCAGGTGGATGTGTTCCGAGGCGGCGAGATTGCCGGTCTTGCGGTCAAAATCCTGTCCATTGGTTCGTACCCGTGTGGATATCAGGGCTTGTCCCGCCATCATGGCCTTGAGTCCAGCCGTCCGTGCGGCTTGAATAATCCGCTCGTCCCCGGTGCAGGCATAGGCGAGGGACACGGATTTAGGGACGCCAAAGACATGATCTTGGGCAATGCGCCGTCCCGTTCGGGTGATCGGCGTCAGGGCTTCCCCAGTTTCCGGGTGTTTGTTCTCGCAGAGGCTTCTAAACGTCTTGGCATTGACTCGGCCTGAGAGGCCGAGTCGGGCGGCTCCTTCTCCAACCCAATTCCCGGTAAATTCCTGTCCCTCGGAATAATACAATTCCAACGCGTTCATTTCGTTGAAGTATTTTTCGAGTTCCTTCGCTGATGTGTAAGTATTGAATGTGTGCACTACGCATAATTTCCGGCTAAATGTTTCTTTTGATTTTTAAAGTCAAAGGCAAATCAAAAACTTCATAAAAAGTGTCTCCAAAGATCATTTGGAGACACCACCAATCAAGACCACTTGAGTCGTCTTGCAAATGCTGTCAGTAACCACCCTAAAGCCATTCAAAAAGGGAACAGACATATCCCCTGTGCACAGCACAGGGAAACTCCAGCCGACTAAAACAGGGGTGGTTTGCATGGCCCGGGGCGGTCAGGAAATCATTTTGGGAACGTCGCAGCTCGCCTTGATGAACTCCTCGATTTGTTTCCGGGGAATGAGGACTTTACGGACGAATTTGCAGCTCGTCAGCTTACCGCGCCACAGGAGACGCCGGACGGTCTTGGTGCTCATATTGAGGACTTGGGCGGCCTCGTTGATGTCGTAGAACAGGGGCGTCATGGCGGCGTTGGTGCCGGAATTGCCGGAGGCGGGAGCGGTGGTTTCAATGGTGTTGATCATATATTTTTGCTTTTGGTTTCGTGGCCTGGATTGGCCAACTGCTCCGGTTATCGCAAATGCAGTTTCGGATCATAGGGAGGTAGTTTCGGAATGCTCCGAGCTACTTTCGGAAGACAGTGAAGTGCTTATAAATGCTGGACTTATGCAGGTCGGTTGGAGCATAATTTCCCCGTTGCGACAGACGGGAAAAACGGCAATCGGGAACGGACTTTGAAACAACACGGCGCAAAATTGGCGACGGCAATGTTCGCCAGCGGGGTTTCATCCCAGGCTTACCAGCAGGGGAGGCGGCTCATACTCTACTTTGATGGTCAAGACCCGGCACTGGAACGGATTGAATTCAAGGCCAACGCCGGGCAGGACAAAAAGTTCGGTTTCCTACAACGGGGCCATAGCCTGACCAAACACAGTTTCAGGTGGACGGAGATGCCGAAAGCCCTGGCCCGGTTCTTCCTGGAATACTTGAATGCCGGGTTGCATGGTCGTCGTTTTGACTTCCGGCGGGTGCCTCAGACCGCCACTTTAGGCGACGCTTTGTCCAAGGATAAACTCCCGGTCTTGTTCATTGAATACCTGCCCGATGGCGGCACAGCCGACTGGATTGAACGGATATTTGTAGGGGATAACCCGCATGGCCGAAACCCCGGTGAGCAGTCCATTAAGGTTAATTCCGGCTACCTACCGCCTGCCTGCGTTGAACTCTATTGGGAAGGCCGTCCGTTGACCGAACCCAAGGAAGTGGAGGCGTTCACCAAGCTATTCCTCAAGGCGTGGGAAATGCCACCCTTGGCCGAGCCAGAATTGCCAGTAGGGGAGGGAAGTTCCCCGGAGCCGCCGCCGACTGAAACGGTAAAGCCATCGCCAACCCCGGAACCGCCACCCCAGCCCGAGGCGGCGAAGGCCAAGCCGCCACCCGAAGCACCGCCCAAAGAACCACAACCCGAGGAAAAACCGAGACCGTCCCTTGAGTCTCCAAAGCCAGAACCGGAGCCAATCCCTTTTGAGAATATACCGCTGCCGATTGACAAAAGGCTGTTCATGGTCATGCCGTCTGCCGGACTTTGGCCGGACGACACGACGCTTGTATCGTTTGGCGAGGGTGCGGACTGGACGCTGCGCAATGCTTTTGAGGGGGCGTTAATATTGGGTGCCACCGGCAGCGGAAAAACCAGTGGCAGCGGAGCCACGATTGCCGAGGCATTCCTGCGTTCAGGGTTTGGCGGGCTGATCCTTACGGTGAAGACGGACGAGGCGGAGCATTGGCGGAAACTTTGCGCTCACTGCGGACGGGAAAAAGACTTTGTGGTGGTGCGGCGGGGCGGGGACTGGCGGTTGAACCTGTTGGCCTATGAAGCCCAGCGCCCTGGACTTGGCGGCGGGTTGTCCAAGAACCTCGTGGCCTTTTGCCGGAACTTGCTGGCAATTTCAGCACGCGGGCAAGGTCATGGAACCAATGAACAGTTTTGGCAAACTGCCTCCGATCAATTGCTGAACGCCATGTTTGATTTGTTCCTATTGGCGGGCGGGGAAATCACCTTTGACCGGCTCGCCAATTTTGTTTCCGCCGCGCCAACCGAAAACCTGCCAAAGAGCGATGAAGATTGGCTCAAAATCCCGGACTTTGGAAAGGTTCTCATCACGGCCAAGCGAAAAGTCGTCACCGCCGAGGATGCCCGCATTTTAAGACGGACAATGGATTATTGGTGCAAGATTTATCCGGGGTTGGCCTCCAAAACCCGGACTTCCGTCACCCTTGGCGTCTTTGCCATGCTGGACGCGTTCAGAGGCCGCGATATTCCCGACCTCATTTCATCGGACACCAATCTGACGCCGGAGAGCATCATGTCCGGGACGATTGTCGTGTTGGATTTGCCCTTGAAGGAATTCGGACAGACCGGGCTTTTGGTGCAAAGCGCCTGGAAATATGTTTTCCAAATGGCCTTGGAACGGCAGGTCAGAGCCGGAAACCCTCGATGTCGTCCGGTCATGCTCTGGGAGGATGAAGGGCAATATTTCTTCTCCGAAAACGATCATCACTTTCAAGCCACCGCCCGCAGTGCGCGAGTCTGCCGGGTCATCCTGTCCCAAAACCTCCACAATTTCTACAAGGAGTTCGGGTCGTCGGGCGGAGCTGCCGCCAACAGCGTGTTTGGCAACCTCAACACCAAGGTGTTTCATGCCAACAATGATCCCCTGACCAATGAATGGAGTTCAAAAATCTTTGGTTCAGAAATCCACTCCCGATTAACCATCAGCCAAAACCCGGCTCCTCCAAATCGGTCCCAAGATTTAAGCGACGAGATTTTTGCGGCGTTTTACCCGCCTTCAACCACCGGTTTTTCCCAATCCGAACATTGGGAACCCGCCGTGCGCCCGGAAGAGTTCAACCTTTTGCGAAACGGTGGTCCACAACATGATTTTGAGGTGGACGCCTATATTACTTGGCCGGGGCTGGCCGACACTGTGGGACAGCATTTTATCCGAACTACCTTCATTCAGAACCCCAATCTATGATGGACGAGAATAAATTGACCGACAAGATCATGAAGGCAAGCGTGCAAGTCGCCAATGCCATTGTCTTGTTTATCCTGCTTTCGGCGAGTACCGCCACCGATCCTTTCTTGCGCCGGATGTTTGGTGAACGGTATTTCACTCCGGCGCGGATGTTCATGAGTCTCATTGGCTGGATTACTGTCTGCTTGGCGTCCATGTACCCGTACAGTGAGCATGGCAAATATCCACCCTGGCTTATGGTGGTAGTCGCCAACCTCATTATTTGGGGCTACCTCGCCATTTCGTTTAAGCATTTCCGGGTCATTCGCAAACGCCAGATCGCAGGCGAACTCTGGCACTCCCGCAGCCGGGGAGAAACCCTGTTTGGTGATGAGAATCCGAGCCGGGATTTGCTCATTGAGATCGTCATTACGGCCGCCTTGGCATTTGTCCTACCCTACTGCGCCATATTTTTCGCGCTTTCGCGGCTGTTGGGCTACTTGGCGGAATACATGGCCCAAGTTGCGTTTTACAATCGCTATCTCGACATTCGGGACGGGCAGATTGAGGCAAAATATATGGAGACGGTATTACGCGAAGGATACCCACCCCATCGGACAGCGGGGCTTTTTGGCCCGTTGCCACAGCGTTTCAAGGGGCAAAACCGCGCCAATATTGCCCGCGTCGTTGCCGGACAATATGCCGACACCCTGGAAACGCCCGCCGCAAACTTGCCACCGTCATCGTCAGCCAGCGAAGAGGCGAGGGGAATCGCCCCGACTTTGCGGGTGAAACGCCTCGTTCTCGTTGTAATCGCTGCCGCTGGACTTGTCGCAGGTGGGTGGTTTATTTTCCACATGTGGCACACCCATAGGAACGAAGTGGTTTCGGCAAAGACAATTTCAAGCCCCGCGCCGATTGCAGCACCAGTGGTTCAAAGACAACCATCGCCACCCGCCACACCGGTGGTCCAAACTCAGCCCGTCGAAACCCAACCAGTCACGACGGTCACTCCCGTTGTCGCACCCACCCCACCACCAGTTGATACCGCCGCCCTTGCACGGGAGGCTTTGGAAAAGAACCGCCAAGAGGAACAGCAGCGGATTGCCCAGCAGAGGCAGAAGGCCATTGACCAGTTCAAATCTTTGGTGGCTGACAAGACTGCGGAGTTGGCGAAGCTTCAAACCGGCAGTGTCGGCCAACTGGACGACAACACGAACAAGATTACCAAGGCCGCATGGCTCCGCCGGAGCAGGCTGACACGGGAAAATGAGAAGGCCCGCACGATCATTTCGAGGGAATTGCAGAACCAGCAAAAGGCCCTCAGTGTCGTTCGAGAATCGGTACAGTTGGTTTCTTCCGACCCGAGTGCCAGCCCCAAGGATGTCGCAGGCAATATTGATCTATACAACCAGATCGCGGCAGAAGTAGGCCAGCGGATCACCGCCGCCTTGAAGGCGATGGACGATGATATTTCGGGTAACGCCCCCAATTCAGGGCTGATTCAGGTGAGGTAAAGGGGACCCACAGTCAAAATTCATCTTTTGCGCGGACATCCACACGCCGGGAGGGTCGGGTCGCACAATCTATTATTTATCCTTGCAAATCGCTGTTTAAAAACACACAGTTTTAATTGTATGGATTGGGTTAAAGAGCTTATTAAATTCCTTGGAGAAGCCTTGAAGCGCCCATTGGATTTGATTGTGTTGCTGTTGTCTGCCTATGGTTTTATTATTCTAATAGCCACCACACTGACCACTTCGCTTAAGCCCCCTTATGTTGTTGGGGTGAATGATTTCCATGGTTTGTGGGGGAAAATATTTTATGGTATTGCCTTTGTGTTTCCCGCATTAGGCGTGGCTTTTCTAAGAATTCTTCTCGCCAAAAGAAGCACCATACATCCACCAGCGGTGCAAGAGGGAGTGAAAAAGACGGATTTTAGCATTCGAGAGGATGGACAGCATAAAATCGAAGTTCATGTTGCTGGTTTGTGTTTTAGGCATGTTGGAAAGAAAATTCAACTACTTGTTGGCCATCGGACTGAAAGCAGGAAACTTTACCCGAACCTCTGGGAGTGTGGGGGAGGACAAGTCCGCGTGGAGGAGTCCTTTGAAACGGCATTACGCAGACAATTTGCCGAGGAATTTGGTATAAAGATTGAAATAATCCGGCCATTTGCGGCATATGAAATCACACGTTCTGACGGCCCAAAAATTCCGGGAATCGTATTTTTTTGCGTGTCTGTAGAAAACGGGAGAGAAAATATTACCATCAACAAGCGGGAATTTTCTGAGAGTCAGTGGGTTTCCGAGGCTCAGTGCAAGACCTATAATTTGATTTCAGGGATTCAAAAACAGGCAGAAGAAGCCTTTGTTTTGGCGAAAAATCATTTTTTCCCAAAACAAAGGCTTGCAGGTGTGGCAAGCCCACAACGCGAACAGCCACCCACCCCCTAGTAAACTTGGAGAGGTAAAGTCCAAATCTGATACTGCCATTGGATACTGTTTGCCATTTTTAGGGGCAAAAAGAGGCTTTTTGAGACCACAGGGGACAAGTCGGAAAATTACAATTCGATTGGGAGGCAAGGGGATTCTCAATTTGGCCATTTGAGGCAAAACATGTTGCCCACCTGCGGAGCAGGCACTTTGTGGCGTGGCTTCGCCGGGGGCTTGCGCATGACGCTATTGCCATCCAAACAACCCAGCTTTCCCAATGCTTCACTAAACTGAA
>Ga0302274_10000513_pt1 | contig 39610 bp, 40 predicted proteins | sample III_Bog_N2_1_FD_198755 | JGI IMG/M metagenome (GOLD analysis project Ga0302274, IMG submission 198755) | Peat permafrost microbial communities from Stordalen Mire near Abisko, Sweden - III_Bog_N2_1 | ecosystem: Environmental > Terrestrial > Soil > Wetlands > Peat | place: Sweden: Abisko...
CTACCAGTTCCTGCGATGCGGCGCCCAATGTCGAGCACCGCATAAAATTTCGGGTCAGGCTGCTTAGAAGCGAAATTATCCATGAAGTCTGTGACGGTTTTTTTCTGTGCATCAGAGGCTGGCAGTGCTTTCACACCGTCCAATATCAGGCTGCGTCGGTGGCCTTTGCGAATCGTGCGCTTGTCGAGGAAGGCGGTGCGTTCGCGATTCTGCAAAGTGGTCAACAGCGCATTCACCAGACCATCGGAAGTTTCCCGCTCGACCCAGAGGGGTTTGCCGTTGATGAGAGCACTGCGGTAGGCGTCCAGACAACTTTGGCTGACGGCCAATGCCTCAGCTTGTGTCGCGTTGAGGGCATCAGCCCCGCACTGAATACTGGTTAGCAGGCGAATCATGTCCCAAGTGACGGGGGCAAGCGCTGCCTCGTCGTAGTCGTTGATGTCAAAATAAACCAGCCGATTGTCGCCCTTGTAGCTGCCATAGTTCTCGAAATGCAGATCACCGCAGCACCAAGCCAAAGGCGCATCGCGGAACAGGGGCGAATCCGGAAGGCCCTCGTAGAACAGGTGGCAGGCACCACGCAGGAAGATGAAGGGGTTTTGCGCCATCTTGGCATACTTCATGGATAGGCGCTCGGGATCGCGGCCCGCGTTGTTGATGAATATCGCGTCGATGATGCCGGAGGGTTGCTTGTTCATGGAGAATGGCCTGATATAGAAGAAGTAAGGGTCACAATATGCGCATGCTTCCAAGGAGGATCATGCGCGCGTCATTTTTTGCAAGTACCTTCGTAGCAGGGGCAAGTGGCTGGGTGACTTCCACCTACAGCTATATGGGGGCTCATACCTGCTAACGCAAGGACTGCTGAAAGTCCTCATCTAAAATCGTACCGAAAGTGAAGCCGTCAGCCAGCAATTGCGTAATGATTGCTTCCAATTGTTTAATCGTGTTCGGATGAATCTCATGCATCAAGATAATGCCGCCGTTACGTGCCCTGGCGGCAGAGACTACGTGGCCTACATAGTCATTATGATATTGGGGAAGTACGCCGCATGAGATCGCTTCTTTGATGTCGACGGAGCCAGTTTTTTCAAACGCCCAATCGCAGGAATCGATGTGCCAACCCACTATCTTGTAACCGCGAGAGTGCACCAATTCGTTAGTCTCGCAGGACGAGTTACCATAAGGATAACGAAATAGTCGCGGTTGAAGATCATTGGCAAGCAGGGTTTCATTGCGTAGAACTTGTTCTGCTTGTTCGGCGGCGCTGATGTCGTGGAAATTGGGATGATCCCAAGAGTGATTTCCGATGATCTGATGGTTGGCGGCACGTACTTTTTCAACCAGCTCAGGGTGCTGCTGAGCTTTTTGGCCTATCATGAAGAAGGCTGCGGATATATTGTATTTTTTTAGTATTTCAAGGATGTACTCGGTCTGACCCGGTTCGGGGCCATCATCAAAGGTCAAGGCAACACGTTTTGTCGGCGGTTTGGTTGAAATATCCGATTCGTATCTACATGTTTGTTCCAGAATTTTTGGGTCGATCGTAAGCCTGTCGTCTAAACGCTTTAAATGATGTTTGCGGATATGGGCGGACTCTTCTTCAAGCGAGTGCTCGCTGGATAGTTCTGGTGGCGGGTTTTGGATTTCCGTAATGAGTTCAACTGCTGATCCGGTACTGCTGTAAAACGCGATGGCAACAGAGCTGAAAAATAAATACAGCATCCGAATAAGTGCATTCTTTGTCATATAGTGAACTACGAGCCCAGGTTGCTGCGCATGAATACTTAACATTATACCTCTGTGAGGTGAGGCCTCCTTTTGGATAAATGCTCAACTGGTGCGGCTACTGCACTTAATTTGAAATGGGCTCTCCTCCCTTGGGAAACAGCACCCACATCCGCCCTTGCTGCTTCATTTTGCCAGCCTGATTGGCGGCTGTTTCACCGAAGCCCCAGAAAAAATCGGCGCGCACCGCACCTCTGATGGCGCCGCCAGTGTCCTGCGCCAGCATCAGGCGGTTGAGCGGAGCATTATCATTGGGATAAGTGGTGGCAAGGAACACTGGCGCGCCCAGCGGGATGGTGCGTGCATCCACCGCCAGACTATATTCATCGGTGAGCGGCACGCCTAGCGCACCCAACGGTGCGGATAGGCTATCCGGCGATTCGCGGAAGAACACGTAGCTGGGGTTTTGTGCCAGCAGCGCAGGTAGTTTGTCGGGATTTTTTTCCGCCCAATTTTTAATACCTTGCATGGAGGCTTCTTCCAGTTTGAGTTCGCCAGCTTCAACCAGCTTTTTGCCGATGGAGACATAGGGGTGGCCGTTCTGATCGGCATAGCCGACTTTCATCAGTTTTCCATCCGGCAACTCGATGCGACCGGAACCCTCGATTTGCAGGAAGAATAGTTCGACTGCATTGTCTACCCAGAATAATTCACGCGCCTTAAGCGCGTTGGCATCGGTGGAAGAGTCGGCCTTGGCATCAATCTCCGCACGACTGTAGTAGGGCACCACGCGCTTGCCTTGCAGGCGGCCACGCAGGCGTAGATCTTTGAGTTGCGGATATACCTCGCTGAGATCGATGGTGAGCAGGTCATCCGGCACACCGTAAAGCGGATAGCGGAAGCGTGCGGTCTTAGTGGTGCTACCGTGAAGCTTGGGTTCGTAGTAGCCAGTGATCATTCCTTGTTCACTGCCATCCGGGTTGCGCACCTGATAGGGCGTGAACCAGGTTTCATAAAATGTGCGCAGTGCAACGCTGTCACTCTTGTCTAATTGTTCGGCGCGGGCGCATATTTCTTGCCAGTGCGGCTTGGCTTTGAGTACGCGGCAGCTTTGCAGCAATGCGGGCCAAGATGGCGCAAGATCGAGCGTTGGCCAATCGGGTAACATTTCCCATGTGCTTATGGCGAACGGTGCAACGGGTGGCGCAACGACGTGCGGAGGCGGGGCAACGGGTGCGGAAGGTGGTTTGGGTGGTGTGACGCATGCAGCGAGCAACAGACTTAATCCTAATACCAGCCATTTACCGTAACTATTGCCCTCACCTAACCCGTGGTCGGGAAAAATACGTCGAACTAGCACCATCTGTGTACCCTCTGTAACTTACATCTGCGGTTTTAGGCTTAATGCAAAACGCGTGGCACGCTCAACACGAATTGAGGAATAGGCGCATCAAACTTGGTGCCATCTTCCGCTATCATTTGATAGCTGCCGGACATGGTGCCTACTTGTGTGGAGAGCACGGTGCCGCTGGTGTATTCGAAGCTTTGCTTGGGCTTGAGCACAGGCTGTTCTCCCACTACTCCCTGACCACGCACTTCCTGCACGTCGCGGTTGGCATCCGTGATAATCCAGTGACGGCTAAGCAACTGGACGGTGATATCGCTGATATTGGTGAGGGTGATGGTGTAGGAAAAAACAAAGCGATTGTCGGCTTCATCGGATTGTTCGGCCAGATAATTTACGTGGGCGGTAATGTTGAGGCGGTATTTGTCATCGTTGTCCATTGTGCTATTTCACCGCATTTCAGCAGGCATGGCAAGCAGTCAAATTAATCCATGCCAAATTAATGTGGAACAGCAGTTAAACAAATACTGCCCCTAATGACAAACCCCGCACGAGGCGGGGTTTGTCAGATACAACTGCGAACGAAGCGCAGCATAACCAGCGACTTGCGAGCGTTCTTTGCTCGCTTAGTCGAATGGCTAGTTGTTTCATCAATTACATCATGCCGCCCATGCCACCCATACCGCCCATGTCACCACCACCCATACCGCCGGCTGGCTTGTCTTCAGGCAATTCCGCAACCATACACGCGGTGGTCAGCATCAAACCCGCGATGGAGGCTGCATTTTGCAATGCAACGCGCGTCACCTTGGTCGGATCAACCACGCCCATCGCCAGCATGTCGCCATACTCGCTGGTGGCGGCGTTGTAACCAAAGCTGCCCTTGCCTTCCAGTATTTTATTAACCACGACCGATGGTTCATCGCCCGCGTTAGCCGCGATGGCGCGCAGTGGGGATTCCATGGCGCGCAACACGATGGTGATGCCTGCGTCCTGATCATGGTTGTCGCCCTTGATTCCGGCCACTGCTACCTTGGCGCGCAGCAGTGCTACGCCGCCGCCGGGCACAATGCCTTCTTCTACGGCGGCACGCGTTGCATGCAATGCGTCTTCAACGCGCGCCTTCTTCTCTTTCATTTCGACTTCCGTCGCGGCGCCGACCTTGATTACTGCTACGCCGCCAGCCAGTTTGGCTTTGCGTTCTTGCAGTTTTTCCTTGTCGTAGTCGCTGGTGGATTCTTCGGCTTGTTTGTTGATTTGGCCGATACGCGCCTTGATTGCATCTTCCTTGCCAGCGCCATCGATGATGATGGTGTTGTCTTTGCCTACTTCGACACGCTTGGCTTGACCCAGCTCGGCCAGGGTGGCTTTCTCCAGAGACAGCCCCACTTCTTCAGCGATTACAGTGCCGCCGGTCAGGGTGGCGATGTCTTCCAGCATGGCCTTGCGACGGTCGCCGAAACCGGGAGCCTTGACGGCGACGGTCTTCAGAATACCGCGAATGTTGTTCACTACCAGAGTAGCCAGCGCTTCGCTGTCTACATCTTCAGCCACGATCAACAACGGACGGCCGGACTTGGCGATTTGTTCCAGTATCGGCAGCAGGTCACGAATGTTGGAGATTTTCTTGTCGTGCAGCAGGATGTAGGGGTTTTCCATCAATGCCAGCTGACGATCCTGATTATTGATGAAGTAGGGTGACAGATAGCCGCGATCAAACTGCATACCTTCCACGATATCCAGCTCATCGTCCAGGCCAGTACCATCTTCAATGGTAATCACGCCTTCTTTGCCGACCTTTTCCATCGCAGATGCGATCTTCTCGCCGATGACGGTGTCGGAATTGGCAGAAATGCTGCCTACCTGTGCGATTTCCTTGCTGGTGGTGCAAGGCTTGGAGATTTTCTTCAGTTCTGCAACGGCTGCGATGACGGCCTTGTCGATGCCGCGCTTCAGATCCATCGGGTTCATACCGGCAGCAACAAACTTCATGCCTTCCTGTACGATGGATTGAGCCAGCACGGTTGCAGTGGTGGTGCCGTCACCGGCTACGTCGGATGTCTTGGAAGCAACTTCCTTGACCATTTGCGCGCCCATGTTTTCGAATTTGTCTTTCAGTTCGATTTCCTTGGCGACGGACACGCCGTCCTTGGTGATGGTGGGTGCGCCGTAAGAGCGGTCCAATACTACGTTACGGCCTTTCGGGCCCAGAGTAACCTTGACCGCATCGGCCAGGATGTTGACACCGATAACCATTTTGCTGCGTGCGGCGTCATGAAATTTCACGTCTTTTGCTGCCATGTTTTTTCTCCTGAAATTCGTAAATTGCTTAAGCTTCGACTACGCCGATGATGTCATCTTCGCGCATGGTCATATATTCCTGACCGTCTATCTTGAAGTTTTGTCCTGCGTATTTACCGAACAATACTTTATCGCCGACTTTCACGCTCATTGGACGCAACTTGCCGTCGTCACCGATTTTGCCGTTGCCCACAGCGATGATTTCGCCTTGATCGGGCTTTTCGGTAGCGGCATCAGGAATCAAGATGCCTGATGCAGTTTTACGTTCTTCTTCCAGGCGCTTGACAATGACGCGGTCGCTTAAAGGGCGGACTTTCATACTTTATTCTCCTAAAACAAATGGTTAAGTTAAAAGCGGCGCTGCCAATTCGCTTTGCATAGCCATTTGACCATGCTGTTACAAACGCCAGCTAGGTCGCTGGTTTAGCACTCGCCGTTAACGAGTGCTAATAATATGGCCTGAGCGTGCAGATTTCAAGAGCGCAGCTAAAATTTAGCTGGATAGGGTAAGCGAGCAATTAAACCGGTAAGTGAAATGTCCTGAGCGGCTACTTGAAACTATTTTAGGAGTGTGGACTCCAACACACTGAATTATCATCATTTGTGTGCCAGAATTCCAGCACATGATAGTCTATATAAATATCAAACTTGAATAAGCGCTGACTTGAGAAGACTTTTATCGTTATTTCCCGGCAAAAAATCGCCCATCAAATTTAATGCCCCCACCAATAAGATAGGTGAGTATTCGGTGGTGCGAAAAATTGGATCTGGGGCAACATCCAACGTGTATCTTGCCATCCATGGAAAGACTTTGGTTTCGGTTGCGATCAAGCTTCTGCGCAAGGAAAGCCATTCGGATACCCATAAGCAAATGTTTGCGACTGAAGCTTCGTTGCGCGGCCAGTTGGATCATCCGAACATTGTAGGCATCCACGATGCCGATTTGCACGCGGAAGAAGGCGCATATCTGGTACTGGAATATGTTGATGGAGATTCGCTGAACAAGTTCGGGAAGCCTGACACCCTGCTTCCCATAGATGCCGTGATCGACGCCATCAGGCAATCGGCAGAGGGGTTGGAGCATGCCTCCAGCAAGGGCATCATCCACCGTGATATTAAACCGGACAATCTTATCCGTACTGCGGCGGGGCAGGTGAAGGTCACTGATTTCGGTTGCGCCATTACCAACCAACCGGATGCCGCGCCGGTTGGGGTGGCCGGAAGTGTGGCGTACATGTCGCCGGAGCAACTCACGGGTAACCCGCTGAATCACCAGTCGGATATTTATGCCCTCGGTGCGGTGTTCTACCGGCTATTGACCGGACGTTATTCGTTTGATGCAGAGTCCACCGATTCGGCAGTGCATGAAATTCTGAATAAACCCCATATACCTGTTGAAGCGCGCCGCCAAGGCATTCCCAAGGAATTGACGAGGATTATTGATCGGGCGCTCCAGAAAAAACCTGAAGACCGCCACGGTTCATGGGGTGACTTCATCAAGGAAATTGATGAAGCGAGAACAGCAATGCGCACGAAATACGACTATGACTTCGACATGCTGCGCGGCTTCAGTGAAACTACATTGTCGCGCTATCTGGCTGACACACGTGAGTTGGCTGCTACACGGGAATTGGCAGCTCGTGCCCAAGCCGATAAATCTTGACGGCGCACGCGTCCGCCTACTTGGCGTTGGAGATGCTTCTCATCCATTCTTTTAGCTGATAGTCGCGCCGTATGAGTTCTTGCAGGAAAGCAGGGAAATCGTCAGATATACGTGCAACAATCTGCTCGGGGTGAATATAATAAATGCTGCCATCTTTTGGATTAAAAGCATAACGATTGCCGTCAATATCTTGCGCAAACGTAACGTGACCAGTCAGTGGGCTGCCGTCAATTACGGAAAACCACTCTTCCCGAAAGCTCAATGTTTGGTCAATATCGCCGTATCCCGCCAGACGTAACCATTTTGATAACCCTAGAGCGAACTTGAAGTTCAAGCCTGTGGCCAGTCGGAATAATGCAGCTTCCGAAACGGGTGCGAAACGCTCAAAAATAGGATGGCTACGAAGGAATCGCCTGCGTTTGGCAGAGAGGATGATTTTTGCTATTTCGTCCATTTCAGGTATGCACCCCCTACTTTATGAGTTTTGTTTCTTCATCAATATGTTCAGTCATGCGGCGTACTCTCGGGATGTGCTACCGCACGATTGCATAATGGATAGCTTATGACAAGGCAAACTTTAGCTATTGTATGGGGTGGCGTCAATGGTGTACAAAGTAGGTTCAAAATTCTTGATGTCTGCCATGTCCAATTCTGATCTGCTTGCCCGCTCCCGTGCTTCCGTGTGGCATCCTTGCACGCAGATGAAACGGCATGAGAGTTTGCCGCTGGTGCCTATCCAGCGCGGTCAGGGGGTGTGGCTGTATGATTTCGATGGCAAGCGCTATCTGGATGCGGTGAGTTCGTGGTGGGTGAATCTGTTCGGACACTGCAATCCACGTATCAATGCGGCGATCACCGATCAGCTCGGCAAGCTGGAGCATGTCATGCTGGCGGGCTTTACGCACGAACCGGTGGTGCAATTGTCAGAACGCCTGGTGCAACTGGCCCCCGCCGGGCTGGGACATTGTTTTTATGCCTCGGACGGGGCATCGGCCACCGAAATCGCGCTGAAGATGAGCGCGCACTATTGGCGCAACAGCGACAAGCCTCACAAGACACAATTCATCAGTTTGCAAAACAGCTATCACGGTGAAACCTTGGGTGCGCTTTCGGTCACCGACGTGGCCCTGTTCAAAGATGCTTATGGCGCGTTACTGAAACAGAATGCCACAGTGCCTAGCCCGGATTGGCGCGCGGCGGCGGAGGGGGAAAATGCACAGGATTACGCATTGCGCTGCGCCGAGCAATTAGAGTTGCATTTGCAACAGCACCACGACAGCATTGCTGCTTTTATTGTGGAGCCGCTGGTGCAGGGCGCGGCGGGCATGGCAATGTATCACCCTGACTATCTTCAACGGGCGCGGGAGCTGTGCGACCAGTACGAGGTACATCTAATAGCGGATGAAATTGCAGTGGGTATGGGGCGCACGGGGACGATGTTCGCTTGCGAGCAAGCAAACATCGTCCCCGATTTTCTGCTTTTGTCGAAAGGTATCTCTGGCGGTTATCTACCACTGTCGGTAGTAATGACTACCGATAAGGTTTATCAGGCATTTTATGCCGACGAGCTTGCGCGCGGTTTTCTGCATTCGCATTCCTATACCGGCAACCCGCTGGCTTGTCGCGCGGCGTTGGCGACGCTGGATATTTTTGCCGAGGACGATGTGCTGAATGCTAACCGCGTCAAGGCGACATACTTCAACCGCATAGCGGAACCGTTGCGCCAACATCCAAAGGTGCGAAACTTCCGCAATACAGGAATGATCTGGGCATTTGAGGTGGATAGTCAGCACGTCGATTTTGCGCAACGTTGTTTTACGCTCGCGCTGCAACATGAATTATTGCTGCGTCCAATGGGCAGTACGGTTTATTTTATGCCACCCTATATACTAGGCGAAGAAGAAATCAGTATTTTAGTCAAACAGACATTAGCTGTCATTGAGTGCCTGACCTAAGTACATTTCCCAACCGTTTTAGGGAAAACAAATGGTAAAAGGCCTACAATTAAAAAGGCCTTGCATAGCAAATAATTGCAGTGTTAAAATCGCCCAGCTCAAAAAAACAATAAAACAAAAATTTAACGTTAACATTTTTTAATCAAGCAGTTCGGATATGGAGGAAGGGTTATGCTCGAGCCAGATGTAACTACCAGTCAAGTTCTATTGATGTATGTGTGTATATTCGTATTCTTTTTTGGATTGGCCACAATCTTACTTAAAAAGAATTCGTAAAAGCCAAGTTGCATGCCGTGCGCGGCAATTGTCGTTTGCCGGGTAAGAAAAAGCATGCAGCTAAAAATACCGGCAATCAGGTGTTTAAGGGAAATCTTAAAATTTATTAAGAGCTCATATAGGGGTGAGGGAAATGCGCAAGTCTAAATTCATTTTGTCGTCATGGCTGACGGTAGTTGCTACTGTGTTGGTGTCTGGAATGGCTACCGCAGAGGCTACTGGGATTGCTCCAAATATTGCTAACGGTCAAAAAATCTTTACTGAAGGCAAGGGTGATGCTCAACCTTGCCAATCTTGCCACGGAGAAAACGCTCAGGGTAATGATGCAATGGGAGCCCCCCGTTTGGCTAACATTGGCTATGGTTACGTTGTCAAGCAACTGACAAATTTTTCTCAGGATAAACGTACTCCGGGTGGGGTGGGTGTAGTGATGCCGGTATTCGCCAAGGCGTTGAGTGAGCAAGATCGTCGCGATGTTGCTGGCTATGTGAATACCTTGAAAACGACACCGGAATTGTCCGACCTGAATGATCTTAAAGCAGGTGGGCAGCAAGTCGGTGTGGCGTATAAGGGAGCGGAAATAGCTGAGCATGGGACAACTAAAGTGTCTGCTTGCGCGTCTTGCCATCAATATAATGGTCGTGGCGTAGACCCTGTATTTCCAAGGATAGGTCAGCAAAAATATGTTTACCTGATCAATCAGTTGCATAATTGGCGTGCCAATGATGCAGATATTGCCGGCGGCGCTGTGGCCAGAACGAATGATCCGGCTGGTATGATGCGTGCGATTGCAAAGAAGCTTAGCGATGAAGACATCTACAATGTAGCTGCGTATCTGTCTAGCGCACCGCCAACCAAAGGGGAGGGCGATAGTGTCCCTGATAATGATATGCTGTTGCATGCGGTTGAAAAGTAATACCCAGTAGCGGGTAGTCGAACTTTTGCGTTAGATTACTTGTAGCCCCCGCGCCGCGTTATCGGGCGCGGGGTTTCTATTTTGAGGAAGTAAACTGTACCACTTGGAGGGTATTGAGGCATGGCGGCTAGCGGTTTGAAACGTGGGGAGAAAGTCCTGTTTGGTGTTGTTGCTCTTATAGGCGTTTTTGCGGTTGCCAGCTTTGTTATGCTAGAAGTCGTCCGGGCGCGCATGGATAAACCAATGTATCCAAACCATATTCATTATGATTTTTCCGCCGAGGGATTGCGCGGGTCAACGCTATTCCGCAAGGCGGAATGCACGCAATGTCATCGCGCAATACAAAATGGTACCAGCGCGGGAGTTGATCTCGATGGTATCGGCTCCAAGCGCACCCTTCAATACCTGCGCGATTTCTTAAAAAATCCGGAAGCGACTTATGCTGCAAAAACCATTGATCATGGCCCGTCCCCAAAGGCGGCTGCTTATGTGGCGAAATTGCCAGAAGCTGATTTAGAGGCAATGGCAGTTTTCTTGTCTGAAATGCGTGCCGACCAAGGAGCCAGTATGGCGCGGCTCCCTGTGGAGGGAAGGTCTGGATTTATTGATGAGATGGTGAAAGTGTGGGCGCCGGATAATTGGAAATCCGAATACAAAGATATTCGTGAAGAAGCAAAATCAAATGAAAATGAGGTAAAACATGATCCAGGAAATAAATGAACCATGGGTGCAGGATAAAGAATACACAAAATATACCTTGTGGTTTATCTACGCATGCATCATTTACAGCATTATTGGTTTTTCCTGGGGGGCATTGATGGGTGGGCTTCCTGCGTTCAGGAGTCTTGTTGATAACTACGGTGCGAACGGTCACCGGATTGTATTGGCTCATACGCACATCAATTTGTTGGGATGGGTTGAAATGGCCATCTTCGGCGCAGTTTATTACCTTGTCCCACGTTTGGTTCGCCGACCTATCTATAGCTTGCGTCTCGTTAAGGTGCACTTTTGGACGCATAATCTAGGTTTGTTGGGTGTTGTAGTGTTCTTCACCGCAGCTGGAGTGGCCGGGATTTATTCAGAGGATGCCAGTGATAAAACGGCATCACACTTTATGGAGCTCTCAGGGATTTTTGGCACCCTGGTTTTACTGGCGAATATCATTTGGGGGTATAACATCTTCCGTACTTGTAAGGGATGGGAGAAACAATAATGAAACACCGGCTGTTGCGCTCGCTTGTTGTCAGCTTGATCGTAACTATCAGCGGTTGTGGAGAGCAATTCTCTTCGGGGTTGGCGACGGGCTCACCCGCTCCCAGGTTGGCCACGAAAACTCTGGCGGATGTCGGTGGGGATATGAGCAGGATAACTACTTACCGTCAGCCCGACGCGCGCATGTATCAATACTCTCTGGATAAAGCGTTGGCGCTTGGAAAGCCCATAGTGCTGGAGTTTGCTACACCAGGGCATTGCACCGTGTGCGATGAGCAGTTACAAGCCGTGAAAGCCTTAATGGAGATATATCAGGGGCAGGTGCTCTTTCTGCATATGGATCAATATCAAAACCCGCAAGCTTTCAAAGCATACAGCGTGATGGGTGATCCTTGGACTTTCTTTATTGATGACAAGGGTATCGTTCGTCAGTCGCGGGCGGGACGTATGCTGTATGGGGAAATGGAGTTCGGGATTAAGGCCATACTCAAACCGGGAGCTAAAACCGCGCGAGTTGATTAATCATGAGTGAAACACGATTTAATTTGTCGCAAGACCGCAAGGGAATGATGTGGGACTTGTTGTTGTATATTCCAACAGTAGTGGCATTGTTGTCCATGGCTGCCAAATTTTGGTACGGAGATGATGCCAATTTGGCGTATGTGTTGGTTTTTCTGGCCAGCTTTTTTTGCATTGCCGGTGCTAACAGGGTATTGAAAACCCGGTTGATGATATTGCCATCCGCACCTATCGCGATTGAGATCGACAAAGCGCTAACCCGCCTTGTTTTGCGTAATGGCAAGCGAGTGGAGTTGGTGCAAGACTTGAAGTTTTATTCGGATTACGCTGGACGCACATTTGGCTTAACAGGAATGGATAATTCCGGTCAGCGCTTGCAGTTTGTGTTTCACAAAGGTCAATTCTCCAGCGTGCAGGATTACCAAACAGTTCAGGACAAACTTAGGAAATGTAGCTAGATTTCCTCGTATACCTTACTTCTGCCCTTTGCGGCGCTTTAATACATCTCTGGCCATAAATCCGATTGCTGTCATATCGGCGAGGCAAATAAGCACAATCAGCAACTCTTCAGTTTCAGGGCTAACCAGGCCGCCAACCAGCATATGCATGGCAAAGCCCATGATGAACAGAGAGCTAATCGCCACAACCAGATAGAGGAAGGCTTCTTGTAAGTGCTTGCGCATGAGCTATTTTCCAGAACTGGCCGTACTGGTGTTCTTGAAGTGCAAAAGCACCCCTTCAGGTTGTAGCTCAACAGTTTCGGCAACGTCCCCACCCAGTGCAGCAAGATTGCGGGCGAGCAGGATATTTTCGGGCTGTCGTGGATCGAACAGCAAGTGAGTAATGCTGCGCATCATGGCGAGTTGAGCTTGTGGATCCTTGGCGGCAGGGGGCAAAGGAAATGTGTCGCATCTGCAAGCGATCATGGTGCGGCTCGGCCACTGACTGGCTACGCGCAATTGGGTAAGCGTGGTGCTGCCTCCAGTTTCTTCAGTGGCTTTGCGGGCGCTCTCTGCTTCTTCGGACAGAGTTCTGATCAATTGATCCTGTTCGGACAGGATGCCGACTTGTCGGATTTCATAATGTGCTTTATCTGCACGCATGAATAATGTGGACAGGATAATGATGAGAAACAGGGCCACGCCGCGTTGGCGCACCAATCCGCCAGTGGGAGATTGCTGTGGGCTCAATAACAAAGGGAATCCATAATATAAAATTATGCTTAGCGCAATCATGGCCCATGCGGGGTCGCTAGTAGCGGTTCCCAGCACCAAGCCGATTAGCAGTGTGCGCCCAGTGAAGTCCGACCATAGGTTGCGAAATTGCTTAAAAATAACAGTGGCAAGCACCAGTATAAGGACAGTTCCGGCTATCCCGCGTGTAACAGTTATTTCATTGCTCAGTGCTGGCCCAAGCGCGATGGTTGCCAGATTGTTGACCGGATTTTGCAGCCAGTCCAAGTCATTCCATCCCATTCTTATCAGCAGGGTAGCCAAGACGACGAAGCTGACCCCGATAAAGAAATATTTTTGTTGTTTGTGGTCCAGCGGTTCTTTGTACCACGACCAAAGCAGTGCAAGAGGATAAGCCAAGCCCGCAGGATGCAAGCTTACACTGAGGACACAAATAAATAGTTGGGCGAAGTACCAGCCGCCAAAAGGAAAAGGAGCTGCGCGATATGCCTTGTTCAGCCATGCTCCCAATGCAAATGCCAGCAACAAGCAAATGCCGGGAGAAAGTGCATCAATCTGCGTTAGCGTTAAAGGCGAAATAACTAACAGGCCGGTAGCAACCAATGCGCTCTCAGTATCAGCATTGTGCTGCTTCCACGAATAAAATAGCCAAGCTGCAAGAGCCAACAGAAATACTGTGAAAATTTTGGCGGAAAAAACACTACCCGTCCACAGAAAGCCTGCTGGAGCATAAAGCAGAATACGCAAATCAGGTGCGCTAAAGTGGACTGCCGAGCTGGCGACCTGATCTGCAACCGACCAAACCAGCAACAGAGACTTGGCGGCACCCTCATCCAGATTATAGCTATCTTGGCGTAGCAAAATTAGGGTAATAGCGCCCCATAACAGCAGTGCCAGATATCCCCAGTAGCGGGGAGCGATGCGAGAGATTGGATTGGAGTTCATGCGTTCAGGTTTCTAATTTTTAGTGGTATGTTGACACGGCTTGTTTTTGGGTTTATATAGAAATAAAATTTGAACAAGGTTGGGTTCGAGAGTCAGCTTTTGCATAGCTTGCAATTCAAAAAGCAAGTGTGGGAGTTGTTGTGTATTTATTCTTGACAATGTCATACGCAGGGTTTTATTATAGCAGCTAATTCGTTCCTGCGGGCTTGCCATGTCTGTTGTGAAGATGAGATTGCGGCGCGATGGTTGCATAATAAGAATAGAGCGCCGGGTTTGTTTCTAAAAGATTTTTAGTTAAAAAACGGGGGATGTAAATGCAAAAAAAGTCAATAATATCTAAGTCCTTTTGGCTGATTGTTATCGCGGGGATGACGACAGGCATGGGTAATGGCAGCGTGTTCGGTGCGACGGTGATGTGTTTGCTGGGTCGTGCCCCATTTGCGAGTTGGGGTGGGGAAGGTGCCACAGCCTACAATCCTACAACGTTTACCGGTTTTATTGACTGGGCGATGATTGTGTTCGGTATCGCTTTTTGCGCAATTCTGGTAATTGGCTTGTCGAAGCACGATGCTATTGAGAACGCGTAATTCACACAAAATTCAAATCAAAATTTAAACATGGGGAGGAAGTTATGGCAACAATAGCAGGGATACTGGGTGTACTCTTGGCGTTCTCAAGTATGGTACTTTCGCTTTATGTTTTATTGCCGAAGAAAAACAATAATTCACACTAGCGTTGGCGCTAATCGCAGTTGTCATTAAAGCCTGTTTAGAGGAGATGCAGTATGTTCAAGTATTTGTTTTCTAAAAATGAAGATATTCCGGCGGGGTCGGCGGCAATATACTTCGGATTTTCTTCTATTGTGTGGTTCGTTATTGGAACCGGATTGGGGTCGTTCAATGCGGCGAAGCTGGCGTTCCCTGATTTTGTTACCGGGAATGAATTCTTTGCCTTCGGTCATATGCGTCAGGTGCATGTGCATGCCGTGATTTTCGGCTGGATTTCAATGGCTTTTGCCATGGCCATGATGTACATCACGCCAGCTCTTGGGAATACCAAGCTATGGTCTGAAAAGCTGGGGTTGTGGAACTGCTTCTTGTGGAATATAGGTCTGTCGTTGGGGTTAACCTTGCTGTGGGCTGGTGTTACTTCCGGACGTGAATATTCCGATTTTCCTTGGCCGATTGACCTGTACATTGCCAGCTTTATTGCAATTCCATTGGCGGTCAATGTATGGATGACAATCTTGACTCGTCGCACTCAGGGTATTTACACAACCAACTGGTTTTTCGCTGCGGCGACTTTCATGGTTATCGTTGTCTTCCTCGTGGGTAACTTGCCAGAGTTTTTCCATCTTACCGGTTTGACGGAGGCTTATCTCACTTGGTGGTTCGCGCATAATGTGCTGGGCTTGTGGATTACCCCGGTAGCTGCGGCGATTGCTTATTACACTATTCCTAAAGTGACTGGCAATCCACTGTACTCGCACCGTATTGGCCACTTGCACTTCTGGTCGGTGGTGGTGTTCTACTCAACTCCAGCGGCGCATCATCTGATGTCTGCGCCATTGCCTGAGTGGCTCAAGTCCTTCGCTTCGGTGGAAGGTGTGTTGATTCTGGTTCCGGCGATTGCATTTGTGTCAAACATCATGTTGACCATGCAAGGTAAGTGGAACATGTTTGTTGAAAACCTTGAAGTGCGTTTCACCGTAACCGCAGTGCTGTTGGCGATACCTCTAAATATGCAAGGTGGTTTCCAGCAAACCCGTGCGATCAATTGGTATATCCATGGGACGGGTTGGATTGTGGCTCATGCGCACTTGGCATTGCTGGGATTCTCGTCCTTTGCTGAGGCTGCTGCGGTTTACTTGGGTCTGCAAACCCTGATGAAGCGTAAGCTGTACTCCCTGACGCTTGGTAACATGCACTTCTGGCTGTTGCTGATCGGATTTAGCATTTACTGGACTTCGATGACGATTGCCGGACTGATTCAAGGGGCAGGCAAGATTTACGAGGTACCTTACATTGACGTGGTGATTGCAGAACATCCCTACATGATTGCTCGCTGGCTTGGCGGAACCATGGTATTCATTTCGAATGTCCTTTGGTTGTTCAACATGTGGATGACTGCGCGCGAAGGAACGCTTGTTCCGGCTGGACGCATGCCGCACGAAATGGCGTATGAACGCTAAACCTAAGGCGATCTGGGAGAATAATTATGGCATTTAGAGAGTATAAAGTTGGTGCGAGGATGTTCGGGTTTTCGTTGGGAACATCAATGTGTATTACATTGTTACTTCCGAGTTTTGATATTGCGGCATCTGTATCCACGCCTGTCGCGCTGGATAAGCAATTATCTTCAGGCTGGGATGCGGGTTTTCAATTAAGCGACCCTTTCCTGCTGGGCAAGAACAAGCCGGTGAAGGTGCTGGTCAGGAATGACCCGAAGAGTGGTCAGGCTTTGGCCGAGCCTGTATATGTTTATGTGTATCCAGCGGGAACGTCGTTGCCGAATGGTGTGACTCACACTGGCAATTTGGGTAAAGGTGTGGAGGATCTCAGCGTCCAGCAAGGCCGCATTACCGAGGCCAAGCGTGAAAATGGTACCGTATTTCTGATTAGCAAGAGCGGGGATACGGCTTATATGGAAAATGCGACAGCCACTAAAGGCTGGACTCCGGACGATGTGTTGAAGACGGCTGCGGATGAAGATATCTCGCACGCCGGCGCCGGTAAAACGATGTTTGTGCGTGAGGGTTGCTGGTGGTGCCATACGCTGTTGCCAGAGCAAACTCAGGATTGGCAAGTATTCGGCGCTCCACCTATGCTGGGCGACTTCAATGGTGAATCTCCTACAGCATTTGGTTCTGACCGTAAGGGGCCAGACTTGCTGCACGTAGGCTCTCGCAATGCATCCAGAGAATGGATGATGTTGCACTTCTTCAATCCACGTTTGGTACAGCCGCATTCCATCATGCCTCGTTTTGATTATCTTTGGGGTGAGGTGGACGCGAATGGCCAGAAGATCGACTACGACAAGTGGCGTGCTGAGTACAATGATTACCGTGAAGGTAAGAACCCTAGTGCGCCGGACGTGCCTATACCCGCTAAAAATAGCGAGGCTCGTTACTTGATCGACTACATTCTAAGTCTTAAATAATTTAAGGAGACGATGCGATGGCATTTTTAATGGATAATCCTCTGGCTACAACAAATAGCCCGGCACAAAATGAGTTGGATAAAACATTGTGGGAGGCGGAAGATCTCGGTGGAATTACTGAGGACAATAATCGCATGCCTGTTCCGGTTTGTTGGCTTGTGATGTTGACAGTGCTGACGGCTTTTTTTGTTACCTTTCCATTGTGGGGGCAGCGACCCACAGCAGAAATTTACAAGGACATGGTAAAGGACTTGGACAAGCCCGAGATTCAGGCGATGACTGATGACTCTGCGGCGATGGCAAAGCTTGTCGCAATGCGTCAAGGGGATGATCAGGCAGTACGTAATCTGCAAGAGCGTCACCCGGTTTCGATAAATGAGTTGCGCGCACTGAAGCCAAAAATCGAAGAGTTGGAGCGAAAAGGCGTAGATCTGCACGACTACACGGTGGTGGGCGTGGATGTGGTTCAGGCTAACTTTGAAGGCAACTTTGCTAACGGAACGCATGAGGTTGCTGCGATTTTCGGGGGCAAATTGAATGACAGCGGGCCGCGCCAACGGCACCAACCTTGGTGGGATGACGGCTATACTGTCGACTTATTTTATGTGTCGCTATTCTTTTTTGGCGTGATTATGGTGGTAAAGAGGCTTCCTCCAACCAGTTGGCAGCCAACTCATGGTCACGAGCATTAATCTTTATTGATTGAGAATTATTCGGAGGTATCAAGATGATAGATTTTGACTATGCGCCAACAGTGTTTGCCGTGGTAATTGCGCTGGTGTATTTGCTGCCCACGTTGTATAGTCTATTTGTAGACAACTACGACAAGCAAACTCCGCAAATCATTGCAGACAAAGCTAGCAAGAAGTAATTTAGCAGGTGTGGTTAGAAGGTTAAGGGATGCCGCCCGCAAGAGCGGCATCGCTTTTTATATGTGCATTATATGAATAAGGGGAGGCAGCCATTTATTCGCTTCTCAATAGCTTGGAGTTAAATCGTGTTTTTGCCGTATTGGTCAATACGGATTCATCCCCTAAGTTAGATCTGAGCATAGAAGGGATGCGCAGCCAGCAGTTCAGTGTTGGCGTGTTCTTTTTCATGTTATTGTCCATCTTCGTATTTTCCGCCATAGTCTATGCGGTTGTTTTCGGAAAATATGCGCCGAAGACAATGAGGCTAGGCGAGAAAATAATGTTTGGTGCAATTATTATGGGCATTGTAGCCGCGACTATTTTCGGCGCGATACAAATGCTTTCCGGATATCTTTTTTAGCAACCGACAGAGGTAATTATGCAATTCTTTGAATCGTTGGGTGATGGTTGGACGATATATCTTTGGCTTATTATAGGGGCAATGATTATTGTTGCTTGTGTTTATTGGATACGCTGGGCGGCCAAGAATGAGCAATTTGATGAAGATATCAAATATCTGGTTTTCGATGAAGGCGATCAAGAAAAGATGTCGCCGCAAGAGTATGCCAAAAGCCGTGAAGTGCTGGCAACACAGGAACAAAGTCGGGTGCGAGTGCTAAGGCAGCAAGAGGAAGAGCACACGAGGCAAAATGAAGCGCGGTGAAAAGGTAATACTAGCCGTGATCGCGGTTGTTGTTTTGAGCTTGATGGGGCGTAATCTCTGGCACGTTGAGTCAGGCAATGATGTAGATAAGGGTATACCTTACTACAGCACTGCTTCTGCCACGCTGACGCGCGACGCCATGGATGTGTATCGCCAGCAAGGTTGTAAGGATTGTCATTCCTTATGGACGGTGAAGAACATGCTGGAAACCATCCCTGCACCTATTCTGGACGGTCTTGGGTCATTGCATAGCGAAGAATGGTTCTACCAGTATTTTTCGGCGACCAACCCACAGACGATAGTTCCTTCGCGCTTAAAGCCGGAATTCAAAATGCCTTCTTATGCTCAGTTGCCGGATAATGAGCGCCATCTGCTAGCGAGTTATATGGCAAGCCTCAAGGTAAAAGATTGGTATCTGGAAGAAACACGCAAAGCCGAGTATGAAAAGCTGACTGGGAATGAATACCATCCATGATTAAATTTTCACGGTTAGATAGAACCCATTTTTTTAAAGGCGTAGTGGCGCTATTAATGGGTTGTGCACTGAACTATTTCGGTGATGATCTACTGGGCGCGCAAGTCGAGTTGTATCGTGGAATACAGGGTTTCGGCATGTCGTGGGCGGCTGATGTATTTGTGTTGCCATTTTTTGTCGGCGTGCTAGTGGCAGCAATTTTCGGATTCGGTGGGAAATGGTTAAGTTATTTCCCACCGCTGATTGTGCGTTCCATCAGCTATTACGAGTTTCTACACCACATGAATAGCATCCCGGAAGGCGCATCGCTGGCTCCAATCGGCTGGTGGGGGTTTTTTGTAATCCTGGCGATAGAGGCATCAGCTTTTGGTGGAATCATGGGCGAAATCATGATGAAGGGAACTTATGGCAGGAGTCCGCGCCATAAAATTTACAAAGAAAAATCCCAAAATGACGAGGGTGATCTCGAAGCATGATTTTTCAGACCAAAGTTAAAAAAGTCGATCTTACAGATGAAGATCGTGCGCGGCGCAAGCGATATTTATCTGCGACATTGATTACTTGTGTCGTATTGGCGGTGATAGGCGGTAGCTTGCACGTTGTGCAACTGGGTGCCAATCGTATGGCTGATATGCGCAATGCGGCGACGTACAACTTGAAGGAAGAAAGCGCGCGCATACGTGCAGCAGGCGAAGATATTTCGATACATGCGGCACATGAGGCAAATAAGCAACGGTCGATAGGGTACAGCGTTGAGGATGTGCAAGGCCTATTAACTAAAGACGAGTGGGCTGAGTTGGACAGCATGATAAGAATACCGGCCGGACAATTCATAATGGGTACGAATTATGAGCGCGCCGATCCGCAAGACCATCCGCAGCACAATGTGAAAATGCCTGAATACTGGATAGATAAATATCTGGTAACCAATGCACAATATGCGAGATTTGTTGTTACCACCTCGCATCGCCCACCGCTCAATTGGAAAGATGGAAAAATTCCCAATGGCGAAGTCATGCGTCCCGTTACCATGATAACTTGGTACGATGCTACGGCATATGCCAAGTGGGCGGGCAAACGCCTGCCTACAGAGCCGGAATGGGAAAAAGCGGCGCGTGGTTCAGATGGACGACGCTGGCCGTGGGGAGACAAGATGGAGCCGAAGCGGTTGAACACCTATTACAATATGGGTTCGGCAACTAATGTGAATGCTTTTCCGAACGGTGCCAGCCCCTATGGTGCGATGGATATGGCAGGCAACGTGGATGAATGGACGGCAGACGATTTTGCACCCTACCCAGGGACGCGCGCGCCAGGAGATTTATTCCAAGGGAAAATCCCGGTTGCAACTAACGATAAAGATAAAGAGATGAAAGTGGTCGATATGGTGCCCACTTCAATTAAGGGTAAATATAAAGTATTGCGTGGAGGGTCGTGGAAGGGCGATCCCTTTTCGACCGCGTCGTACCACCGCAAGCCCGACTGGGCGAATTACGCATCTGATTTTTACGGATTCCGCTGTGCGGGTGATGCACCGGGACAAGTTAAAGGAAATTGAGTATGTACAGAGTATTGGCACGCTTGGGGATGATTGTTGGATTAACTCTTTCCTGGGTCGAGTCGAGTTACGCATTGGATAGCTACCGCTTCTTACATGTGACAATCGAAACGCCTTGGGCTATTTTTATATTCTTGCTATTTACGATTTTTGTGCCCTTTATCCTCATGGCAGTGCTGGTTTGGCGTTATGCTGAACGTAAAGTTGAGCCGGGAAAGAAACCGCCTCTCCAAGAAAGGGGTGAAAAATGATGCCAAGCACAAATCTTTTTCGTCCGAGTCTGTGGCTGGGTTTGACATTATGGTTGTTGATTTTTACTGCCCCAAGTGTACAGGCTGCAGATTCCCCTCCGAGTGGTGATAGCGTCCAGATGATGGAGGCATTCTCGCGTGATGCCACACAGGCGGAAGATAGCAATGTTTTAAAGGATCATAAGAAACATGTGATCATGTTTCTTATGGGAGTGCCATTGTTGATTTTGATTTTGATTACTGGCGCACTAGGTATTGCCATGGCGGTATTTGGCAAGCAAGTGTTCATGCTGCACATGATTTTTGCCGGGCTCAGCGTCACGCTGGCTTTGGCGCACGTGGTCACCGGTCTGGTTTGGTTTTACCCATTTTAAGACGCCTATAGCAAGATGATGGGGGCGTCTTGTCGCTACCCGGATTTACCTTATCCATGCCCGGAGAAAAACTACTGCCGATTGGCGCAAAGCCAAGCTTGACCCAAGCATATTGGTTGTTGGTGGCGCTATACGGGCTATCCGGACTGACAAGCGTAGCCTATGAGGTATTGTGGGCGCGCATGCTTTCTTTGCAATTTGGCGTAAGCGTCTTTGCGGTAGTGTTGACTGTCTCGGCATTCATGCTCGGGCTGGGGGCGGGCAGTCTGTTTGTGGCGCGCCGGGCAACCCAAATCAAAAAACCACTTCTGCTGCTGGCTGCACTGGAAGGCGGCATTGCACTTTACGCGTTACTTCTACCCTTGATTTTACAAATGACGTCCACGTGGATAGAACACGCGTCAGCGCAACTTTCATTATTCCAATGGTATGGCTTGATGGCCGGCGTGGCATTATGCTTGCTGTTGCTTCCGGCTTTTGCCATGGGAGCAGGATTTCCACTGGTATTAACGGCGCTGGGTAACAGGACGGAGAACTTGGGCAAAGTATACGGGCTGAACACGCTAGGTGCGGCTTGTGGTGCGTTGCTGCCGCTCTGGTTGCTGCCTGCCTTGGGGTGGGGTGGAGCGATCAGGGTGGTTGCCGGTATCGGTTTGCTGGTGGCGCTGGCACTGATGTTTTTGGCATCCCGTTACACCACGGTAGCACCCGTCGACGAAAATCTTGTGTCCCGGCACCGGGATGAGGAAAGTGCCGTGCCGACAAGCCGTCCGCACTTGCCTAGTTTATTCGCTTACGCCGGAATTGGTGCGGCAAGCCTGATTCTGGAAATAGCATGGACGCGTTTATTCGGCATGGTGATGTTACGTACGGAATATGTGTTAGCGGTGATTCTGGCCGCGTTTCTTCTGGGTATTGGCTTGGGTAGTCTGCTTGCGCCACGTCGGCACAGACAAGCTTGGTTTGTGGCATTGCCTGTCGCTGCCGGTGGGTTTTCGTTGCTAAGTTTATGGTTGCTACCGACGCTTTCGGCATGGGTGGAACGGGCAGAATTTGCCTCCCTGTTAGGTGCATTAACAACGCAAGGGCTGGTGCTTGTACTGTTGACCTTACCGGTCACGTTGGCGCTCGGTGCTTGGCTGCCCTTGTTGAACAGCCGTTTTAACGGTGGCGGGATGTGGTTGTATGGCGCAAATTCATTGGGTGCGGCGGTCGGAGCAGTCATTGCAGGTTTGGTACTGATACCGGTATTGGGCAGTGCAGCCACGGTAGTGGTGGCCGCCGCAGCATTGCTGATTTTGGGGCTGACATGGGCGAAATTGCGCCTTGCATGGCTAGCCGTGCCGCTGTTTATTGCAGCGGCATGGCCAGTCGTAAAGTTGCCGCCGGTGAGTGCACTTCTGCCGCAGGCACAGGCAGGCAGCCGGAATTTGTATCTGTACGAAGACGCCGTTTCGATGACCCATGTGGTAGAGCAGCAAGATGGGCAGCGGTTGTTGTTGACCGATTTGCAAAGAATGGATGCCTCAACCGATCCCACGGCGGTTTTCGTGCAGTCCAATCAAGCACGCCTTCCCTTGTTGCTGCATGAACAGCCGCACACGGTGTTGTTTCTCGGTTTGGGCACCGGCATTTCCGTGGCTGGTTCATTGCCATTCCCGGATTTACAACGCAACGCCGTCGAATTGTCGCAAGGATCAATTATTTCAGCACAGCGCTGGTTTGCTCCGTTAAACCATGATGTGCTGCAACAAACCAAAGTGGATCGTGATGACGCGCGGCATTTTTTAAGTGCGACACAAAATAAATATGATGTCATCATCGGCGACGTGTTTCATCCTGATCTGGTCGGATTGAGTTCATTGTTGTCGGTGCAGCAATTTCAGCGTGCGCGTAATCGTTTGAGTGAGAATGGCTTGTTTGTCCAGTGGTTGGCGATCAATCAATTCGACGGCGAGTCGCTAAGCGTGATTCTGCGCAGCTTTCACAGGGTGTTTCCCGATGCGCAATTATTTCTCGACGGGATGCATCTGGCGTTGGTCGGGCCACGGCAGAAATTTACCGGGGCGACAGGTTTATTGCATAATTTGCAGCGTATGTCCGCGTCGCAACAGGATGCAGCGACGGCGGGCGAGGGCGGATGGACTTGGTTGGGGCGCTATTGGGGGCCGCTTGCAGAAACTGAAGGGCCGGTGCAAGACGAGTGGTCACCGGTGCTCGAATTTCGCCTGCCACGCGCCCGCTACGCCGGGGATCTGGATGTGTCATCGTCGTTGCGCACCTTGTTGAAAAATCGGCCCAGCATGGCAGCGGCGGAGACTTTGCTCAGCGTGCGCGATAGTGACAAAGAGACTTTTGAGCGCGCTTACGGTGCCACTGAATTAATGGTGCGTAGCTGGCTTGCTGCTTCGCAGGGCGCAACACAACCGGCCAACCGGCTGCTGTATCTGGCCTATCAGGCGAATGCAAAAGATCGCTGGATTGCTTATGCGTTGGCTGATAATATGTTCTCCTCTTTGGCGCAAGCGCGTGAGCATGGCTTGAACGAACAAGATGCATTGTTGCAGATTCTGCGTCTTAATCCGCAGCATGTGGAATCGTTGCGCGCACTGTGGCGGATCAAGCGTCAACTAGGCGATACGCAAGCGGAATCCATCCGGGCGCGCTTGTTGGAATTGAGTCCACTTGACCGCGAAGCGCGCACTGCAGGGAACTAATAAATGTCCAGCGCCATCAATCAGAAATCCTTATCTTCCATTCCCATCAAGGTAATTGGCACTACGCCCAAGCCTGTGTCAGCCCGTTTCCATTGGAAACGGCGGGCGATGCAGGTGCTTGCAATAATTCTTGCGATCTTAATTCCGGTTAGCGGCTTGCTCCGCATTGATCCGGAGGCAGGCGCTTTCGTTCTGTTGGATCGTCAAATCTGGTTCTCGGATTTCTTTCTGATGGCCGGGTTATGGATATTTTCGGTAAGCTGTTTGGTGATGTTGTATTCGACTGCGGGAACTGTGATTTGTGGTTGGGTTTGTCCACAAAATACTTTAGCAGAATGGGCAAATGACCTAACGAGAAAACTATTGGGCAAGCGTGCCGAGGTGAGTCTGACGGGTGAGGCGCCATTGGTGTCTGCCACCAAGAATAAAATCCTCAACTGGGCGTTGCTGGTAAGCGCATTCTTGGCTGCGTCCATGTTTTTTGCGTTGATCCCGCTATTTTATTTTTATCCGCCTAATTTGGTATGGTCTTTCATAACGTGGCATGAAGATGCCAAGTTGGCGGGATCGCTGCATTGGATTTATACGATATGCGTGCTGATCATTTTTCTGGACATTGCGATAATCCGGCATTTCTGGTGTCGTTTTGCGTGCATTTACCGGGTGTGGCAACACTCTTTCAAAACCAAACAGACCCTGCATGTGACCTATGATGCCAGCCGTGCCGACGAATGTTCCAAATGTAATTATTGCGTCACCACTTGTTTTATCGACTTGGATCCTCGCAAAACAGAAGTTTATGATAGCTGTATTAATTGCGGTGAATGCATTGATGCGTGCAACCAGTTGCAGTCCAAGAAGCAATTGCCCGGATTGTTGCGTTTCGAGCTGGGGGAACGTAAGCAGAAGAGCGTAAATAAATTTCGTACTGCCGCAGTTTCACTATTTGCAAGAGCCGGCTGGATGGCGCCGTTCGCAGTATTTAGCGCCGCGATGTTCATTTGGGGGTTGTGGACGTACCAGCCTTATCATATCGTAGTGGGTCGTGCGGATAAGCAGCCAGACCAGACTGTGCAGGATTATCGCATCGCGGTTTCCAATAAATTGTACCGCCCCGCAGAATTGCACGTTCGCGTGCAGGGCTTGCCGGAGGGGAGTTACCATCTTAGCGCCGGAGATATCAAGTTGCTGCCAGCTGGCCGCGAATCTCTTACCCTTTCAATTACGCAGAACTTGCCGCGTGGCTTGTATTCTTTCGTAGTAGAAGTTTCTGCCGTTGACGGTTGGACGGGGCATTTTAACATTCAACATTTCTCAGAAAAGGGGTGAGGGCTATGGTTGCCAATGATAATCTGGAAGAATCTAAGGGCTTGTCGGGAGTTAGTGAGTCACGTTGGGGTGAGGAAACGGGAGATCATTTCGGTTACGCTTCCGATGAAGAACGGCGGGCAAGGCGCGGAATGGAGGATTGGGAATTGGTGGAAAAAATTCCCGAATCGCAAAAGGGAATCCCTTATTGGTTTGGTGCGGTGGTCGTGGCAGTGCTGCTGGTCGCAGTGGGCTTGAGTTTTCCTTTCTGGGGTAATCGTCCCGGCTATGAGCGAGCTTGGGTGGACTGGGGCTTTGTCGCAGCTCTGTTCTATGTCGCTGCCGCAGGCTCACTGGTATATTTTATGGTGCAGCTCTATGGGACATCTGACGGTGGCAGGCTGGATTCGGATAAGGACAAGGAACACACAGACGGGGAAAATGAAAAATAATAATTTATGCACTATAGTTGGGCGGCTGCAACAGGCAAGTGCAAAATGTGTTGTGCTATTTTTGTTGGGGGTACTGTCAGCCTGTAGTGGTGACCATGCCGATGACATACCAGCGCAAAAATGGCAGGGTGTGGAAGTTCGTATCGAAGTTCGTCCAACCCCCCTGCAGGCGGGCATGAATGAGTTTCTAGTGATGATAACGGGTGAGCGCGGCATGCCGGTATACGACCTGATCGTATCGTTGCGTACTGACGACCAAGACGAATGGAAGCAGGCGATACAGGATGGGCAAGTAGGTGTTTATCGCAGAGCGGCGGATGTTGAGCCTGGTACAAGATCCGTGCTGCAGGTGCAAATAAAGCGTAAAGGTGTGGAAAATATTTTGCGTTTCCCGCTGCAGTTGACGCATTAGGAAGCAGGCTGGGATGGGCTGTTTTTTGTCAATGAAAGAATGATGTTGGCAAGATAGATGCAAAATCCTATTGCCATGGCGATACCGGAACTGGCGACGATGGGGCCGTAGTAATGGTGAATGTGCGGCAATTCACTAGGGTTGTTGAGCAGTGCGTTGCCCTCCATGACGCCAAACACGATCTGAGTGATGTAAAAATAAAACTGGCCGATGGCTGTCCACCATAGCGATTGGTTAACCAGGCGGAGCGAGTAGATCGATTTGCCGCTGAATATCGGTAGCAGATAGTAGGACGTCCCCATCGCCAGAATAACTACCCCTCCAACCAGGTTCATATGGGCGTGAGCCAATGGATCTATCATATGGCCAGGGCCACCGTAAGGGCTGCCTATCGAGTCTAGCCAGGCGCGAATAGGTGGAAGCACTTGCAACATGCCGTGTATGGCGCCGATAAAAAAAGAAATGGCGGAAACCAGCAAAAACTTAACTAGGTGAGGTTGTGCAGTGTTTAAACGCATGGGAATCAGGAATTAGTAGCAAGGAAAATATAAAAGCACGGCCAGACAGACCGTGCTTTTATGAACAGCGAAATAGCGAAAATACTCTTACATCTTCCTCTTTTGGGACTCCGGAAAATCGTGTTTGTCATCCTTGAATGGGGCTATATAAGCCGCTGTGCGTCCGAGTTGATCTTCGCCATGAAGCGCACGACCTTCTATAATACGTTGAACGCCAAGAGTGGAGGTCAACAGTGAAACGATAATACCGAGAACAAAAATCCCAATGGGAACTAGTAATTCTATTGGCATGACATGCTTCTCCTTAAATTGTGCATTTATTATAAATCCCCCCACCAGCAAATACTACAACTAACTGTTAAATTCTATCTAATACCCATACATTGTGCAAGTTTTTCCATGTTAACAAGTGGCGTAATGTAAATATTGCGTAGTGAGTTCGCGTAGCGGGAAAGGGACAAGTTGTGATGATCGTTAGGGGGAACCCTTCGTGTAACAAGGATATTTTGACAGATCTGAGCGTGTGTTTCAGTTTTTTAACAAATCGACACAAAAAAATCGACATCAAATGTATTTTACAACTTGCTGGCTTATAATCTACAACTAGGAAAGTTTACCGAACAACGGAATTGCCATGTCATCAAGCTTGAAAGCGTCAACCGAACTGGAAGTGGATCTGGAGTTAATCCGCAGGCTGGACAAGAACGGCCCCCGCTATACCTCTTACCCAACCGCTGATCGTTTCGTTGGGTCTTTCAACGCCGATGCCTACAGCAATTGGATTGCCAAGCGCGAAACTAATCGTCCGCTATCGCTGTACTTTCATATTCCATTCTGCAATACGCTGTGCTTCTACTGTGCCTGTAACAAGGTTATCACCAAGGATCGTAGCCAATCTGAAAAATACGTGCAGTACATGATCAAGGAGTTGTCCATTCAGGCCAGCCTGCTGGGTGAGGGGCAGCGCGTGGAGCAATTGCACTGGGGCGGCGGTACGCCAACTTTCCTTAGCGACAATCAGATGCGCGAATTGATGCATGCCACACGCAAGCATTTCAAAATGGTGGAAGATGGTGAATATTCCATCGAGATTGACCCGCGCAAAGTCAGCGACGAAACTATCGCCCTGCTTGCTGAGCTGGGTTTCAATCGTATCAGCATTGGCGTGCAGGACTTTGATGCGCAGGTGCAAAAGGCGGTGAATCGCATCCAGAGCGAAGAAGAGACGCTGAAAGTAATCAATGCCGCGCGCGCCAACGGCTTCAAATCGGTCAGCATCGATTTGATCTACGGCCTACCCAAGCAAACTATCGCTGGCTTCAAGGCTACGCTGGACAAGGTGATTGAGGCTAATCCGGATCGCCTGTCCATCTACAATTATGCGCACATGCCCACAATTTTCATGCCGCAGCGGCGCATTCACGAGGAGGACTTGCCCGCACCGCAGGTCAAACTGGACATACTCAGTCTGGCGGTCAAGATGCTGACCGATGCCGGTTATGTGTATATCGGCATGGATCACTTCGCCAAGCCGGACGACGAGTTGGCGGTGGCTCAGCGCCAGCGCAGGCTGCACCGTAACTTCCAAGGCTATTCAACGCATTCAGATTGTGATTTGGTGGCGATAGGTTTGAGTTCTATCGGCAAGATCGGTTCCACCTACAGCCAGAACTTTCGCGAAATGGACGATTACTACGATGCGCTCGACCGCGATGTGTTGCCCATCATGCGCGGCATGGAGCTAAATGAAGACGACCTGGTGCGCCGCTCCATTATTCAAGACTTGATGTGCCACTTCGAGCTTGACAAGGAGTCCATCAATACCACCTACCAGATCGACTTTGATCATTACTTCGCCACTGAACTCGGCGAATTGCGCGAATACGAACGCGAAGGTCTGCTCAAGCTAACGCCGGAACGGATTGGAGTTACGCCCAAGGGGCGTATGTTGATCCGCAATATATGCATGGTATTCGACAAATATTTGCGCACGCGGCAGAAGCATGCCGTTTATTCCAAGGTAATATAAAGAATGGCAATGAAACGCGTAGATGATTTCCGCTTGCATTTTGGCAAGCAGGAGCTGGTGCCCATTATAGTTGGCGGGATGGGCGTGGATATTTCCACGGCGGAACTGGCGCTGGAAGCGGCGCGTTTGGGTGGTGTCGGACACATCTCCGACGCGATGTTGCCCACCGTGGCGGATCGACGCTATGACACCGACTTCGTCAAGGAAAAACTCCAGCAGTACAAATACAATATTGATAACACCAACAAGTCGGCGGTGAAGTTTGATCTGGGCCAGGTTGCCGAGGCCACGCGCCTGCACGTGAGTCATGCCATGGAAGCCAAGCGCGGGTCAGGCATGATCTTCATCAACTGCATGGAAAAGCTCACCATGAACGCGCCGCGTGAAACGCTCACCGTGCGGTTGCGCAGTGCGCTGGATGCAGGCATAGACGGCATTACACTGGCCGCCGGTTTGCATCTGGGTTCATTCGCGCTGATGGAAGATCATCCACGTTTCCGTGATGCCAAGCTCGGCATCATCGTATCCAGCCTGCGCGCGCTGCAACTATTCCTGCGCAAAAACGCCAGAACCAACCGGCTGCCGGATTACGTCGTGGTGGAAGGCCCGCTGGCTGGCGGGCATCTCGGCTTCGGCATGGATTGGGCGAAATATGATTTGCGCACGATAGTAAATGAAATACACCAATATTTGCAGGCCGAACATCTGGATATTCCAGTGATTCCTGCCGGAGGTGTTTTCACTGGCAGCGATGCGGTGTCTTACCTTGAGGAAGGTGCAGCGGCGGTACAGGTGGCGACGCGCTTCACTGCTACTCGCGAATGTGGTTTGCCGAAAGACGTGATGCAGGAATACTTCAAGGCCAGCGAAAGCGACATTGAAGTTAATACCATCTCACCCACCGGCTACCCGATGCGTATGTTGAAGAGCTGCCCGGCCATTGGCTCAGGCATTCGTCCGGGTTGTGAATCCTACGGCTATCTCCTCGACGCCAACGGTAACTGCTCCTATATAGATGCATACAACCGTGAAGTTGCCGCGCATCCTGAAGCGAAGAAAATCTCCGTTATGGACAAGACTTGTCTGTGTACCCATATGCGCAATTTCAAATGCTGGACTTGCGGGCATTACACCTACCGCCTGAAGGACACTACACGCAAACTGGCGGATGGTTCGTATCAGGTGCTGAGTGCCGAGCATGTTTTCCACGATTACCAGTTCAGCACCGACAACAAAATTGCCTTGCCGGAGTAGCTAATCCAGGTGGTAAGGCCGCCCAAGCCGTTAACGAACAGGGTTGAAATGCAGAATAGAACGTCAGCTAACGCAGTGGCACGTTGGCTGGAGAGAATTTAGCATCGAAGTGGTCGTTTCAAATTACGCGCCATGCAAGAATGCGAACTCAAATTTCGATTTTCGTTCCCATTTCAACGACACGGTTCACTGGAATTTTGTAGAAGTCGGCCGCATTCATGGCGTTTCTGGATAACGCCAGAAATAAGCGCTCGCGCCATTTGACCATGCCGGGGTTGGGGCTGGAAACAATCAGGGCGCGGGAAATGAAAAATGACGTGGACATCAAGTCGAATGATAATCCCTGTGCAGCGCACAACTCCAGCGCAGCAGGAATGTCAGGCGTTTCCATAAAACCATAGAAAACCCTCACCCAATAAAAGTTCTTGCCCATATCCTTGATCAAAAACCGATTACCTTTTGTGACATAAGGTTTGTCCTCAACCACCACGGTCAGGAGTACGTTGCGCTCGTGCAGGACGTGATTATGTTTCAGGTTATGCAGCATGGATGATGGTGCACCCTCGCTTGTAGGTGTCAGAAATACAGCGGTACCCTCAACTCGCGGAATGTCATCTACGCTATCAATAATTGTTTGCATGGGGATTGACTGTCGCGCAACCTCAGCGAACAGCAACCCTCTTCCCCGCTTCCATGTCATAAGCACGGTGAAAGATACCAAGGCAATCATCAGTGGGAACCAGCCGCCTTGTACAATTTTGATTGCGTTAGCGGCAAAGTAGGTTATGTCTATGATAAAAAAGGCAGCAATTAAGGGTATTGCTCCAACCAGTGGCCAACGCCACAATTTAACTATGACGAAAGCTATCATGACCGTAGTTATTGTCATGGTGCCTGTCACGGCAATGCCATATGCCGCTCCCAGATTGGCAGAGCTTTGGAAGGCAAAAACGAGGTAGACCACCGCCACATACAGCGTCCAATTGGTAAAGGGTACATAAATCTGTCCTTGTGCTTTGCCCGAGGTATGGCAAATTTCCACGCGCGGCAGAAATCCCATTTGTACGGATTGATTCGCTATCGAGAATGCGCCGGATATAACAGCCTGTGAAGCGATGACGGTTGCTGCGGTAGCCAGGATTACCATCGGGATCAATGCCCAGTCAGGGGCAAGCAGATAGAATGGATTTTCGATGGCTTTGGGATGTTGAAGCAGTAAAGCGCCTTGTCCAAAATAATTCAACACCAGAGCAGGCAGCACGAAAGAGAACCATGCGAGACGAATCGGGTGCTTCCCAAAATGTCCCATATCGGCATACAGGGCTTCCCCCCCGGTTATTGCAAGTACGATGCCACCAAGCGCCAGGAAGGATACCCCCCAGTCTGTAGTTAAAAATCGTACTGCGTAAATGGGGTTTAGTGCCAACAAGACTTGAGGGTTCTGTGCAATCGAGAGGACGCCAAGCACCGCCAAACAAATAAACCAAAATACCATAATGGGGCCAAACACTATGCCCACGAGACCCGTGCCGCGCTTCTGAATAAAGAACAATCCCGTCAATATGACAAAGCAAATGGGCAGTATATAGCTCTTGAACTGATGGGAAACCAAATCCAGGCCCTCAACTGCCGATATCACCGAAATTGCTGGCGTTATCATGCCGTCGCCAAAAAAGAGCGCGGCAGCAGATATGCCGAGTGCAGTAAGAAACCATTTCAATTTTTTGTTTTGTGCAGTCAGATCACTCACCAAAGACAGCAAAGCCAGCGAACCGCCTTCGCCATGATTGTCTGCGCGCATGATGATAACAACATACTTAAGCGATACCAGCAGCATGATGGTCCAGAACATTACGGACAATACGCCGAGGATATTGGCTTCCACTACCGGCAGAGGAGTGGAGCCGGTAAAAGTTGTTTGTATTGCGTACAGCGGACTAGTTCCGATGTCACCGAAAACTACGCCAATCGCGCCAAGTGCAAGAGTGGGAAGCTTTTGGTTTGTTTGTGTGCTGCTCATTTTATTATTAGGCTTCTTCGGGAAGGAATATTCTAGCACTTTACGCCCGCATATTGACCAGGACAAGCTGGAAATGGTCTTGATATGTTTAGGTAGATTTAGCTTAAATATCGCACGTGGGCATTTGTACGAACTAAAAATGGGCGCTGACTACAATGGGCCGGGCTGTCATGGCGATGCATTATCAATAGGATAAATTTTGTGGTTGACAGCTGCCTCATCACGGATTAAATTCCATACCCTATAATTTCAGTCAACCATAAGGAGTTAAACATGGCAGTTCTCGTCGGTAAGCCAGCCCCGGATTTCACCGCAGAGGCGGTGCTGGGCAATAATGAAATCAAATCCATCACTTTTTCCCAAATCACCAAGGGTAAGTATGCCGTGGTGTTTTTCTATCCGCTGGACTTTACTTTTGTGTGTCCGTCCGAGTTGATTGCGTTTGATCATCGTCTGGATGAATTCAAGGCGCGCAATGTGGAGGTGATCGGTGTTTCCATCGACTCACAGTTCACGCACTTGGCCTGGAAAAACACACCTGTTAACAATGGCGGTATCGGTCAGGTGCGCTATCCTTTGGTGGCTGACATCAAGCACGAAATCTGCAAGGCTTATGACGTGGAAGCCGGCGGCGGGGTGGCTTACCGGGGTTCTTTCCTGATTGATCGTGCTGGTAATGTGCGCCATCAGGTGGTGAACGACCTGCCGTTGGGACGCAACATCGACGAAATGCTGCGCATGGTGGACGCGTTGCAATTCCACGAAGAACACGGCGAAGTCTGTCCGGCTGGTTGGAATAAGGGCAAGGCTGGCATGAATGCTTCTACGGCAGGTGTGGCAAAGTATCTGGCTGATCACGCCAAAGAACTTTAATGCTGCTCGCGTCACGCGCAAACAAGCCACCGCAAGGTGGCTTGTTTTTTTAGGTTAACTTTCAATGAAGCTGATCCGCTCGTAGTCAGAACCTTTTTCTATACTAAGCCCCATTTTTAGCAGCAGTCTTTTTTGATCTGCCTGGACAATTTCAACAACTCGTCCGGGCTTGAACCAATCGCGTGGAGCAATCAGACTGGCCGGAGTTTTTAGCGCGGGTACGGCAGGCAGCAGCAGTGCCGCGACGTATTTGTCCGATACGGTGATGTTGACCCCGGTGGCTTTCATGGCGATGGCCTGTGGCAGTCCGGGCAGGTAACGCACACCAGTATGCAGTTGTCCGGTCTGGGTGACTTTGACCCAACTCACCGTGCCCACCAAGAAGGCATTGGCATTGGTTGGTCGTACTGCAACGAGTTGGCTGGTACCGAGACGCACACCGGCATTTTCCTCGCGCAGCAGACGCACACCACGGATGCTCTCGTCTTCAATCTGCCAAGTTTCAAGTATAAAGCCCATTACGGCCAGATCCTGGTGGCCAGTTTCGGACAGCACGCGACCAAAAGTGGCGATTTGCTTGCGTGACAGGGTATCTACCGCCGTGTCCTTGAGGGGTTGTTTGAAGGGTTTGTTCGCGATGTACGCGAAGCAACTCTCCATGCCATAACATACCTGCGCTTGCTGCGTCGTGCTATGTCGCTCATCCATGCGACCATCATGCACTTCGCACCAGCACTGATGCAGGTAGTTAAGAAACGCCACACATTCTGCGTTGCCGCAGTCATCGCCCAGCTCCTGTTGCTGCGGTGATTGACCCTGCTGTAGCAGGATGATCTTTACGCGCATCAGCTTGCTGAGCGGTACCATGACAAGATAGCGCAGGCGATCAGAAGCTGTGGTCAGTTGAGGCAGCTGTATGCCTAATGCACTATCCAGATCAATTGCCAGCGGGGCGGCGTCGCCGCTACTCGCGGTGTATTTGCGTTCCACGGTGACTGTTGTGCTCCATAGTGTCAGCCAGCGATCCAGCAACTGCAGTTGCTGGCGTGACAAGTCCGCCCGGTAGGCATGGCAGGTGAGCAGGGTCTTAGTATAAGTGGCATTGCACGAAGTGGTACGGCTGTCGCCGTTGAGATCGTCGCCTACTTCCTTAAGTTGCCAACCTTGCTCTTCACAGAAGGAATATAGCTGATGCAACTGGCGCCACAGATGGCTATCGAATTCGTATCCGGTGCGCAAGTGTTCGAAATTCTGCAAGCCACTATACATCAGACAGCGCTGGCACAATAGCGCACCATATGCAGTGAGTTGCCCATCACCCGCCATGCAGGCTTGCAGACAGCGCTGGTAGCCGGTGACCATGCCTTGCCACAGTCCGACGATGGCAACAAAGATGGTGAGTTCGTTATCACTCAACGGCAACTTCTTGGCGACCAGCTTCTTGGCGTAATCGGCCTGTATGGACGAGACCGTTTCATGCAGTAGCTCCAGCGTATGCAGGCGCTCCAAACCGTGCATCGGGTAACGGTTGAGCTCATTCAGTTGCTCTCGCAGTACACCGTGCGCCTGATGCAGGTTAGTGAGTTGCAGTTGCCCCAGCCATTGTGCGCAGGTGGCAGCATCTTTAAATGCCGGATTGGCGCGGTCGTCGGTGGGATCCAGCGGCAGAGTCAGCATAATTGATAATTTAGAGGATTTCTGATTCTACAACAGTACCCGTTCAATTCCGCCATCATTCGCTTTCCGCACATAATCTTCCATCCAACTCTTGCCCAGCAGGTGTCGAGCCATTTCAACCACGATGTAATCCGCCGTGGTTCCAGAGTCATCATTGTAGCGCGAAAGTCCCTGTAAACAAGACGGACAAGAAGTGAGTATTTTGACCTCGCCGGTGTAGCCATCGCTGCGCAAGGTATCTGCGCCCTTCTTCATTTCCTCTTCCTTGCGGGAACGTACTTGGGTGGAGATGTCCGGACGAGTGGCTGCGAGCGTGCCCGATTCGCCGCAGCAGCGGTCATTCAGCGCTACCGGCGCGCCCATCAGCTCGTTCACTACTTTCAGCGGCTGGTAAGTCTTCATCGGGGTGTGACAGGGATCGTGGTACATGAAGCGTATGCCTTCTACTCCTTGCAATTTCACTCCCTTCTCCAACAGATATTCGTGAATATCGAGTAAGCGGCTGCCGGGGAATATCTTGTCGAATTGGTATTGCAGCAATTGATCCATGCAAGTACCGCACGACACCACCACAGTCTTGATGTCGAGGTAGTTGAGCGTGTTGGCGACGCGGTGGAACAGCACGCGGTTGTCCATGGTGATCTTGCTACCCCGGTCTTCCTGCCCTGAGGAAGTCTGCGGATAGCCGCAGCACAGGTAACCTGGCGGCAACACGGTAATTGCGCCCGTTTCATACAGCATCGCTTGCGTGGCAAGACCGACTTGGCCGAACAGACGCTCCGAGCCGCAACCGGGGAAGTAGAACACCGCCTCGGAATCCTCGTTCACCTTATGCGGGTTGCGGATGATGGGCACGATGGTGTTGTCTTCAATATCAAGCAGTGCGCGTGAAGTCTTCTTCGGCAGGTTACCCGGCATGGGTTTGTTGATAAAGTGGATCACCTGCGCCTTCAGCGGCGGGCGCCCCAGCGTGGCGGGAGGATGCGCGGTTTGCCCGCCAATCAATCCGAAATATTTGCCCAGCCGGTAGCCGATGCGCTGCGCCTTGTAACCCCACTCTATCATGACTTTGCGCACCAATTTGATGGTGGCCGGGTCAGTGGCGTTAAGGAATAGCATAGCCGCCGACGTACCCGGATTGAATTTCTTCTTGCCCTGCTTGCGTAGGAAATTGCGCATAGCGATGGAAACATCGCCGAAATCAATGTCCACCGGGCACGGATTTAAGCATTTGTGACAAACCGTGCAGTGGTCGGCCACGTCGCTGAATTCATCGAAGTGCGCGATGGAAATGCCGCGCCGTGTCTGCTCCTCATACAGGAAAGCCTCAATCAGCAGCGAGGTGGCGAGGATCTTGTTGCGCGGCGAATACAGCAAATTTGCACGCGGCACATGCGTGCTGCACACCGGTTTGCACTTGCCGCAGCGCAGGCAGTCCTTGATCGAATCGGAAATTGCACCCAGCTCGCTCTTCTCCAGGATCAGACTTTCCAGTTCCATCAAGTTAAAGCTGGGCGTGTAAGCGCGTTCAAGGTTACCACCCGCCAGCAACTTGCCTTTGTTGAAACGTCCTTCCGGGTCGATGCGGTTCTTGTAGGCAGTGAACTCGGCGATTTCCTGCGGTTCCAGAAAATCGAATTTGGTGATGCCGATGCCGTGCTCGCCGGAGATCACCCCACCCAACTCTTTCGCCAGATGCATGATGCGATCCACCGCGCCGTAGGCCTGTTGCAACATGGCGTAGTCATCCGAGTTCACCGGAATGTTGGAATGCACATTGCCGTCGCCCGCATGCATATGCAGCGCGACGAACACGCGGCTTTTCAATACAGCCTGATGGATGGTGTTGCATTGGTCGAGTATGGGCTGATAAGTGCCGCCGCTGAATATCTGGTGCAGCGGATCGCGTACTTCGAGCTTCCATGAGGCACGGATGGTGTGGTTCTGAAGAACATGAAAGACGGTTGAGTTGTGAGTTGGGTTTAACTCATGACTTACGTTTTCTAACTCAGAACTGGGTTTATCCAGATAATCCCGCAACCATTGCCAGCGCGTACGCACCTCACTCAGCAGTTCGTGTGCCTGTTGCGTGCGGTTGCCGAGCAACTCATCTGAACCGAGCTGCTGGTCGTCCTGATAATACAGCGGCAACTCACCTTTGAAGAACTCATCCAGGGCATCCAGTAGTTTCAGTTTGTTGTGCAGCGACAACTCGATGTTGATACGTTCTATGCCGTCGCAGTAATCGCCCATGCGCGGCAGAGGAATCACCACGTCTTCGTTCACCTTGAAAGCATTGGTGTGTTTGGCGATGGCGGCAGTGCGAGCGCGATCCAGCCAGAATTTTTTACGTGCTTCGGCGGATACCGCGATGAAGCCCTCGCCGTGGCGCAGATTGGCCAGTCGTACGATTTCTGAAGCGGCTTGCGCCACGACGTTTTCGTCGTCGCCAATCACATCGGCGACCAATACCATCTTCGGGCGCGAGCTACGCTTGGATTTGGTGGCGTAACCCACGGCTTTTATATAGCGTTCGTCCAGATGTTCCAAACCAGCTAGCAAAGCTCGCGAATTTTTATTGTTGGCTGCAGTCTGCAACTCGGGACTTCCGACTTCCGACTTCCTGCTGTCGAAATAGTTTGTGATTTCGACGATGGCAGGTACCGCATCGTGCACCTGTCCGAAAAATTCCAGGCACACGGTACGCGTGTAGTTATGCGCACGGTGCAGAATGAAACGCGCCGAGGTGATAATGCCGTCGCAACCTTCTTTCTGGATGCCGGGCAGGCCGGACAGGAACTTGTCGGTCACGTCCTTGCCCAGTCCGGTCTTGCGGAATTTGCCGCCGGGTATCTCCAGTATTTCCGGTTCGCCGTGCGGTGTCTCTCCGTCCAGTTCAAAGCGACTGATGCGGAAGCGCGCCATATCCACGTCATGAATCTTGCCGAGGTTGTGTTGCAGACGTTCTACCGTCATCCACAAGCCGTCCGGGGTAACCATCTTCCACGATGCCAGATTGTCCAGCGCGGTGCCCCACAGCACGGCCTTTTTGCCGCCCGCATTCATGGCAACATTGCCGCCGATGCAACTGGCATCCGCTGAAGTGGGATCTACTGCAAACACCAGTTTGCTGGCCTCCGCCGCTTCCATTACGCGCCGCGTCACCACTCCGGCACCGCAATGGATGGTGTTGGTAATCTCATTCAGACCGGGCAATTGCAACGTTTCTACGGCAGACAGCGTATCCAGTTTTTCCGTATTGATGACGGCAGAGCGTTTATCCAGCGGAATCGCGCCGCCGGTATAACCGGTGCCGCCGCCGCGCGGGATGATGGTGAGTTTGAGTTCAATACAGGCGCGCACCAATGCTGCAATTTCTGCCTCGTTGTCCGGGGTGAGTACCACAAACGGATATTCCACGCGCCAGTCGGTGGCGTCGGTCACATGCGACACGCGTGACAGACCGTCGAACTGAATGTTGTCGCGGCGCGTGATGCGGCCCAATACGCGCAGTACGCGGCGGCGTAATTGCTGGATGTGCTCGAATTCGGCGGAGAACTCGTTGACCGCGTGGTGCGCCAATTGCAGCAGGCGCTTCACATCCTCGTTATCTTGGCGGCGCGCTTCGATGGCGTGCAGGCGATGGCGCAATGCGGCGATGAGTGCGCCGCGCCGTTTGGGATTGCCAAGCAGGTCATCCTGCAAATACGGGTTGCGCAACACCACCCAGATGTCGCCCAGTACCTCGTATAACATGCGCGCGGAACGACCGGTGCGGCGCTCCCCGCGCAGGCCGTTGACTATGTCCCACGCCTCCGCACCGAGCAGACGCATCACGATTTCCCGGTCGGAAAACGAGGTGTAATTGTAGGGAATTTCGCGCAGTCGGGCGTTCATGTGTTTGGCTTATGCCGCAAAGCGCATATTTTACCGCATCGCACGCATTCGCTTGACCCCAAATGGAAAGGGGACAAAATGGTAAGCTTCTGCACGATGAGCAAACCACTTAAAGAGACAACAGCCCGCGTATTCTTCGCCCTTTGGCCGGACAAGGCGGAGCGCACCGCCCTTGCGGAATGGCAGGCTGGCTTGCATGAAATCTGCGGCGGACGCGCCATGCGCGCCGACACCCTGCACGCCACGCTGGTATTTTTGGGTGATGTGGCGCTACATCGGTTGGAAGCCTTGCAGTTGGCGGCACAGGAAGTTGAGGGGAAATCCTTTGACCTTTCAATTGATGTTGCGTGCTACTGGGGACACAACCATATTGTGTATGCCGCCACCAATATTGCACCTCCGCAATTGGAGCAGCTAGTGCATGATCTGGAACAGCGCCTGACTGAACATCGCTTTCGTTTCGACAGGCGTGTATACAAGCCGCACATCACGCTGCTGCGTCATGCGCAGTGGCGCGATACAGCGTTGCCAGATATGAGGCGGGTGAAATGGCAGGCGAGAAGTTTTGCACTGGTGCAATCGGCGCCTGACGAGCAGGGTGCGAACTATCGGGTGTTGGCCAAGTTTCCGTTGCTATAATCTTGAAAAAGCAGTTGTCCATAATTAGGCTGATTAACGCAACAGTTTGATGCCGCTTATCTTGGCTTGCGTAATAGCTTGCGCAAGGGCTTCAATGGCTTGGGTGCGAGTGAAACTTCTTCGCCATGCCAGCGCGATACGGCGTGATGGTACGGGATTGGTGAACGGAATCACCTTCAACAACTTGCTGCGATAACGCGCGCTGTTCGCCGACGCCGGCAGCACGGTGATGCCCAGTCCTGATGCGACCATATTACGTATGGTTTCCAGCGAAGTACCTTGCTGTATCTCCGCGCCTTTGCGGTTGAGGTCCGGACAGGCTTCGGCGACTTGATTGCTGAAGCAGTGCCCGGAATCGAGCAGCAACAC
>Ga0302274_10000533_pt1 | contig 38981 bp, 42 predicted proteins | sample III_Bog_N2_1_FD_198755 | JGI IMG/M metagenome (GOLD analysis project Ga0302274, IMG submission 198755) | Peat permafrost microbial communities from Stordalen Mire near Abisko, Sweden - III_Bog_N2_1 | ecosystem: Environmental > Terrestrial > Soil > Wetlands > Peat | place: Sweden: Abisko...
CTGACCTCCTGACAGAATGGCCATATCTTCAAGCATCGCCTTACGACGATCGCCAAAGCCTGGAGCCTTAACAGCGGCTACTTTTAGACCACCGCGCAGTTTGTTGACAACAAGCGTTGCAAGAGCTTCGCCCTCAACTTCTTCAGCCACAATGACCAAAGGCTTGCCTGATTGAACAACCGCTTCCAAAACAGGAAGTAACGATTGAAGACTTGATAACTTGCTTTCATGATAAAGGATGAAAGGATTTTCAAGTTCAACAAGCATCTTCTCGGCATTTGTTACGAAATAGGGTGACAAATAACCACGATCAAATTGCATGCCTTCAACAACTTCAAGCTCTGTTTCTAAGCTCTTGTTCTCTTCGACAGTAATCGGTGATTCATGGCCAACCTTTTCCATAGCTTTGGCAATCATATCGCCGATTTCTTTATCGCCATTCGCGGAAATTGTCCCAACTTGAGCAATCTCGGAGTTGCTCGCAACCTTGCGGCTACGTTCCTTAAGATCCTCAACAACTTTCTCAACAGCGGCATCAATGCCACGCTTGAGATCCATTGGATTCATTCCAGCCGCTACCGCTTTGACGCCTTCACGGGCAATTGCTTGAGCGAGAACAGTGGCGGTTGTTGTACCGTCACCGGCCTTATCATTGGCTTTGCTGGCCACTTCGCGGACCATTTGAGCGCCCATATTTTCAAACTTATCGCTCAATTCAATTTCTTTAGCGACAGTCACACCATCTTTGGTGATACGAGGAGCGCCAAAGCTCTTTTCAATAATGACGTTACGGCCCTTAGGACCCAACGTGATCTTGACAGCATTGGCAAGAATGTCGACGCCGCGCATCATCTGATCGCGTGCGGTGACGGAAAAACGTACTTCTTTAGCAGCCATTTTGGTTACCTTTCAGGTTATAGGAAATGAGTTTTTAAGCAGCTTTGCGTGAAGACTTAGCGGCACCTTCGAGAATGCCCATGATGTCTGACTCTTTCATAATCAGCAGATCTTCGCCGTCAATCTTAACTTCCGTTCCGGACCACTTACCGAACAAAACGCGGTCACCGGTCTTAACATCAAGCGCTACAATCTTCCCAGCTTCGTCACGGGCTCCTGCTCCAACAGCAATAACCTCGCCTTCCTGAGGTTTTTCTTTCGCTGTATCAGGGATAATGATACCTCCAGCGGTGCGCTCATCGCTTTCGATACGACGCACAACAACGCGGTCATGAAGGGGGCGGAATTTCATCTTACGGCTCCTTAGGGTTTAAAAAGATAGGGTTACATTCGTTTCGATACCAGAACTATCAAGGCTACTCCTTGATAACTCCGTTGCCAAAGGGTTAAACATCTCCCTTTATCAATCGATGTTCATGAGATAGGGAATGTCAGTCACGGTTTCAAGGTTTATTAACGATTTTTTTATTTATTCGTAACTATTGGAAGAAAAGGGGTAAAAATTAACCTTATTTTACCTATTTCTGCCCTAAACTCAGATTCATGATCGTTGAGGGTGACCGCAATTTTCGCAAACAACTCCAAGATTACCGCTTAACAACGGCGGAAATCATTTACCATCTGCCTGATCATCCCTCCCTCTTGCAAAGTTATATTTGGCAAGAATTGGATATAGCCCCACGCTTTCCCATATTGCATAAATTCTTACGTTTCTGGCAAACAGATATTCAGGGAAAACTTTTTATGGTCAAAGTTGCATCCCAAACACTGATCAAACCCGGCGAATTTCGTTATTTTGATGGTGAATTTACCGTTCAATAATTTCGTTTACCCCCTTCCTAATATATTTTCATGCATGACGATGGGCGTCTGAAGGTCTAAGAGAGTAGGCATGACTTTCTCATGCACATCTCATCGCTCCTTAGCACTTTGGCTTTTCTTTTGTTGCGGTTGCATTTTTGTAATGGCCCTGATTGGCGCCATCACACGCCTTACTGAATCGGGCCTTTCTATAACCGATTGGAATCCGATTATGGGGGCGATTCCACCTTTAAGTGAAGCCGCCTGGCAAAAGGCCTTTGAAGCCTACCAAAAAATTCCCCAATATCAGATCCTTCATCGCGATATGACTCTTGCCGCCTTTAAAGATATTTTCTTTTGGGAATGGGTTCATCGCCTTTGGGGGCGTATTATTGGGATTTTTTTTGCTATCCCTCTTATCTTCTTCCTTGTTCGACGTGCCATCGATCGTAAGCTTGCGCTGCGTCTCTTAGCCATTCTCGCCCTTGGCGCTTTGCAGGGTTTTGTTGGATGGTACATGGTCAAAAGTGGGCTTGAGGTTCGTACGAGCGTAAGCCCGTATCGTTTAGCTCTACATCTTGGTTTTGCCCTTTTTATTTATGCTCTTATGTTACATACCGCCCTTCGTTTATGGACGATTCCTCGTTTAGCAATCGAAAGAAAATATATAAAAATGGGATATTTTAGTCTCGCCTGTTTGATCGTGACCATGGTGTGGGGCGCTCTCGTTGCGGGTCTTCATGGCGGAGAAGCCTACAATACATGGCCCCTTATGGACGAGCGTCTCCTTCCAACAGCGGCTTTCACTCTTCTTCCCAAATGGCTTAATTTTTTTGAGAATTTAGCTTTAGTTCAATTTATTCACCGTTGGCTCGCCCCTTTTACGGCCATCTTGATCTTGTTTTGGGCGCATAGCTTACGCCAATCCAACGCAAAGACATTGTGGCCAAACCTGCTTGCAATGATGGCCGTTGTGCAAATTGCACTTGGGCTCTCAACTCTGCTCACGCATGTCAACATCATCCTTGCTGCGTCACATCAAGCAGGAGCTATAAGCCTTCTTACACTTGTGCTTATCAATTTATGGCGTCTTAAGCCGCTAAGCGAACCACTTCCGTAGAATTAAGAAGGTCCATAGCTTGACGGACCCATTCACCGATATCGGTTCCTTTTGACGTCAATATATTACGGTCAAGGACACAATCATCTGAAGACAATTCTAACTGAGCTTCCGTCAAGACAGGCTGTATTGCTTCGGGAGCGGCAACCGTATAACCCACTATAGATTTTGCCAACGCCAATAATTCAACCCCTGCGCCTATAGCAGCAATAGGTTTTCCAGCTTCAACAAAGTGAGTAATAATACGGCGTGCATGAGGATTAGTTTTTAATTTTGCTACGCCGCGTTCACCACCAGGGATGACAAGAACGTCAAAATCCGACCCCAATGTATCACTCATTTGACCATCAACTGGAAAATAATGTCCCCAGCCTTCTCCTTGCCATCCATTAACAACCCCTTGTTCGGGAGCTATCGTTTTCGTTGTCGCTTTTGCCTTAATCAACACCCGCTGAATTTCTGTCATTTGGTTTTCGTCAAAGCCGTTAGCGGCCATAATAGCAATATTACGATCAGCAAGTGACATGGTCATAGTTATATATCTCCTAACGATATGAATAAGTTAAAGAATTCCATCGCTCGGGTCTTCGAGCGCTGCGGCCTTTTTTGGCTCTGGAAGTCACAACTGCGATGCTTAAAGCAAAGGCGCCGCTGCTGAAACGAGGTTATCCCATAAAACTCAAAGACTTGGAAGTAAAGAATTTAATTTCATAAAAGCTCGTCAAAAATGTGTTGCAGGAAAGCCGCAATTTTAACGTTGGTATCTTTGTTTGGTGACGTGAATTATATTTTCTGATAATTGATGGGGGCCTCTTTTATCGGATTGTTATGCGCATCTGGGAATTTGAAGACAACAAAGACAAAGTTATCCCCTCGGATCTTGTACGCGAACAGGACTTCATTCTCCGCATTCGAAGATTGCATCGTCTAGCAGGGTCCTATTTTATCCTTAATATTATATTGAGCAACATCGACGCCCTCACCAAAAGTCAGCGAGCATGGGAAGCTGTTCAACATAAGCTGCAAGAATTTTCGAAAATTACAACCGGTACTTACGCTGAAATGTCCAATGGTGATGCTTTTATCATATGGGAAGGAACCGATGATGCGCATCTCTTATTTTCACGCACCCTTGCCGTGCTAAGTCCCTATGAGTCCGCCACTAAGGACACCAACGATCTTTTGATAAGCTATAATTTGCCGCAAGATTATCAGGCTCTTCGAGAACGGGCGAACCGTTATATTGAAGTTGTACGCGATATTTCGTCAGGGGCCGTCAAGGCACCCGACGGTGCCGCAAGTGACGCTCCCCAAGGAACGCTCACGGCGTGGGGTGTTGATCAGATTTCCAAATCGCTACAAAATATCGACATGCAACCTTATTGTCGAGCTCAATCAATTTGTCGTTATGACTCCGCTCACAAAAAATGGGTTCCGCTTGCTGAAGAATTTTACATTAGCTTTGATGAATTTCGCCGCGATCATTTTCCGAAGCTCGATCTCATTATGCCCGAACATCTCTTTCTTGTTCTCTGCGAAACGCTGGATAATTGTTTGTTGAAAATGGTGGCACAAAATGCCGACTTGATCGATGGGAAAACACTTCATCTTAATATGGCCGTAAACTCTACGCTGAGTCCCGCTTTTGCCCATTTTGCTTTAGCGCTCAATCCAACGCAGCGTTCACGCATCACATTTGAACTTCATCGCGGAGATCTACTTCAAAACTTTGGTCGCACGCTTGATGCTATTAAAGTCCTTAAACGTGAAGGCTTCGGCGTTGCTCTTGATAGCATCACGCTCGATATGGCGAATTATATTGATCTGGATGCCTTCAAGACAGATTATATTAAAATTAAAGTTCCCAAAGACCAAAGGCCCACTCTTTTACAAGACCCAGCCCTTCGCAAAGCCCTCGAACATATACCTGTAGAAAAATTAATTTTTGCTCATTGTGATAGTGAGCAATTTCTCGCCTATGGTCGCGATCTCGGTGTCGATAAATTTCAGGGATGGCTCATTGACAAAACTCTTGAAACGACCAAATAGACATCCGTTAAACAGAATACAAGCAGCGACGACCCTTGTTAAAAAGGTCTGATGTTTATCTAGAGTATGCCTGGATTCGTCGCACCAATATAAGCCGCGGCTACCTTTTCTGGACTGAAGGTTTGGGTATAACCGGAACTAAGAGCCGTATTTATGCTCTGGGCTGATGCCGTTGTCACATCAAGTGCAGAATAAGAGGTGCCTGATGAAAGCTGAAAATTGTAGGTCTGCGCATGAGCCCGGCTCGCGCCAGGAGCATAGGAAACTTTCACAATATATTTAGCATTGGGTTCTTTGAGTCCTGACGACGAGGTTAATTGCGCATAGGCCTTTTTCTCCGCCGTCGATCCTTGATTATCCGCAATAACATGCAGCCCAGATGAATCATAAAGCTGAACACGCAAAGGAGCCGTGGCCGTTTGGTTATTGAAAGCAAGTTTAAGACTGCTGCCCTTCAGAAAGGAAAATCCGTAATAGTCTTGATTATTCCCGCTGGTAACCTGGCTTACCACTTTTAAAGATGTCGTGTTTTCTCTTAACCACCCCACATTAATCGCCGAAGAAGCCGTTGCTCCTACTTGATTGCTCTTGGTTGTTGTGAAAAGCCCAGCATCCGCCGTGGCATAGCTCCCCGTATTATCAACCTCCGCGTATGTCGAGACTTTTGCCTGGCTTTGAGCTGTGGTTTCATAGACTGAAGAAAAAGTTGTCCCTGAATAAAGTTGGATCTCATACTTCTGAGCTTGTCCCCTCAGAGCAAGGGGACCATACGTGGCCTTAATAGTGTATTGTCCGGCTGCTGTTTTCAGTCCTCCAGATGTCAATTGTGTGAAAGCTGATTGCTGCGCTGGCGTACCATTGTTATCCGCAATCACCTCACCTGCACTGTTGGTGATCGTATAATCAATGTTCGAACTATTGGAAAGAGCTGCTGAAAAAGATGTGCCCTGAAGATTAAACGAATAATAGGCTGTATTATTATTCGGTATGACTTCCCCAATCGTCGTTAATTGGGTCTGATTGGTGACAAGATTCCCTATCAATGTAGCCTGTGCGGGTGTCGCATTGATGGCATTAACAGCGGTTCTTTCATAAAGCTGCGCATTCGAAGAACCAATAACGGCCACATTCGGGGACTGAGATGGGGGAGCTGTTTCATAGACAGACGAAAAAGTCGTGCCTGAAAAAAGATTCATCTGAAACCCTTGGGATATCCCTGCTGTCTGTGATGACGAAGGATATGTTGCCCTCACAATATACGTCCCCGATGAGGCTGAGAGCCCTCCCGCAGAGGTCAGTTGATTGAACGCCGTCACTTGAGAAGGGGTTCCAAAATTATCCGCGATAATATTGCCGGCGTTATCATAAATAGTATAGTCGACATTGCTTTGATTGCTAAAAGCAGCCGATATCGAAGTGCCCTGAAGATTAAATGAATAGTAAGAGGCCAAATTGCTGCTTGATATTCCACCAACCGCCGTTAGTTGAGTCTGGTTAGCAATAAGGCTGCCAAGTCCAATCGCATTTTGAGGGGTTGTATTGCTGGTCGATGGAACAGTGGTCTGATTGACGGACGCCGTTCCATAATCCATCACACCAAGAGTTGGTGAGCCTAATGTAATGCCAGGTACTATACTTGAGGTCATAACGACTCCTTAAATACAAATCTCTTGTGCGCTATTTCCTCTCTCTCTCCGTTTTCATTATACCATGGCTTAACAGCAATTTCTACAATTAGATCACGGCCTTAAGGATCTCTTAAGGATAAGAAAATGCTTATTTTTTTGCTCAATAAAGCATCATATGTGATCATTCCTCAACGTTAACATATTGAGAATGTTGAGTTCTTATTCGATCCATGCTCCGAAGGTGTTACGTAGAGCAAAGCCAATCCCGCCACTTTTCGCGAAGGGCTTGAGAACCGTACATTATCCAAAAAAGAAAAGTTGAGCATCCGATCATAAAAACAGCTGCAAAAAAGACATCACTGAGAAAATGCGCCCCCATCGCAATTCTGGCTAACCCCAACCAAGTGCCTATGGCCATGCCTGACCAAAACGCCCGGCGCGAGCGCGGACGCGGAACAACATAACCAAAGCTGGGGAAAAAAAAGCCAAAAGCTCCATCGCCTGAAACGAACGAACCATTTTTGTGATGGCTTAGCTGAGGCACAAGAGCCGGTGAAAAGAGAGCTGTGCCCCCAAAGACCGTAACCTCACGCGGACGAGCACGCCCCCAATGATCTTTAAAGCCAATATTTGCAATAAGAACGGGGCCTAGAAGAAGAAGTAACAGTAGAAAACTCCAGCCCTTGCCATCAATATGAAAACAACTTTGTTTCTTGATGACACAGACGGCGCCCATAACCCCAAGAATTATTCCGATCAAACGTGATCCATAATAGGCAAAGCCATGGGCCATAACAAAGACCGGATTATCGGCAAGAAAAAAGCCCTTTTCAGACTGGTAAAACAAGCCTGAGACGATAAGATCGACAGTGGGATAAAAAACAAACACCAAAAGAAGGATCGCGGCGCTTCCTAAAAGGAAGAGAGGAAGATAATAATCTTTTGTCATGTTTCATACAGTTTGAGGGTTAAGCATTTAGCAGCGCCTCCCGCCTTCATGAACTCTGAAAGAGCAATAACTACAGGGGTAAATCCACATTGGCGCAGTTGGTCTTGAAGCCTCGTTGAGGCACCATTAAAAAATACATGCCCTCCAAGATCAACAGCATTACATGCAAATTGAAGAGCATCGCTTTCCATCAGAGCAATGCGCTTCTCGGGGGCGACCTCTTGCTCAATCCTTTTCTGTGATAAGGCGTCAAAGGCAGACGGGAAATAGAGGAGAAACCCGCCCTCAAGAGGACAAAAACATGTATCGAGGTGGTAAAAACGTGGATCAACGAGCCGCAATCCGATCGTACGGCGCTGATAAATCTTTTCAAGCAGTCCAGGGGCCTCTGCATCAGACCTAAATCCATACCCAGCCCAAATCAACGGCTTCGACCGATCCAACAACGCATCACCAGCCCCCTCAAAAGCCACATCGGAAGGCCACGCGACAATCTCATAACCATGGCTTGTAAACCAATTGTGAAAAAAGGGCTCTTCTCGTTGTCGTTCTTGAGATTTAAAGCGGCTAACAATAACTTTATTATGAAGAACCATGCCAGCATTCGCTGTAAAAACAAGATCCGGAAGCCCCGGCTGAGGTTTCATAAATGTCAGAGACGCATGTTTATCCAGCGCTTCTTTTAAATTCTGCCATTGCTGTTGTGCAAGTCCGTCTTGTGTATTGCCGCGATGTCCTTCCATCCACGGATTAATGACATAGTCGATACCAAAATGGTCTGGAGGACACATCATAACTTTTTGTTGAGAAAGAACCACTCAAAACTCCATAATAGCAAAGGAAGGATCTTGCTTGAATACAACAAGACAAATTGTTGTTTTAAACTATATGCATTTTCTCGCAAGTCTTTCACCTCTTAAAACGACAAATCAAGAATTCTTCAGCCCAAAGAACTCTAGCCAATGCACGAGAAATAGTGTTTGCTTTAGGGAGGATTTGAATGAAATAACATTGCAATGCAAAAAGTTTGGGGAAAAATTGTAGGGTGTCTTTTGGGTTTTGCCGTAGGCGGCCCTCTTGGCTCTATTATGGGCATAATTGTTGGCCACATCCATGATCATCAGCCGCCAGCAACGGCGATGGACTGGAATACAACATATGCGGGGTTTACGGGCACAAGCCAACAAGTCACATTTACCGTCGGTGTTATTGTGTTAGGCGCCAAAATGGCCAAAGCCGATGGACGCGTAACACGTGCAGAAATTGATGCTTTTAAACGAGTCTTTAAAACAGGGCCTACCCAAGCCAAACTTGTTGGACGCATTTTTGATCAAGCCCGTAAAAGTGTTGATGGCTTTGAACCTTATGCCCTCCAATTAAGTCAAACTTTTCGATATAACAGCACTGTTCTTGAAGAGGTTTTGGGTGGACTCTTTATGATAGCAGCCGCGGATAGTGCAGGACTACGTCCTGCTGAATTGCAGTTTTTACGTCGTGTTGCGGATATTTTTGGATTTAGTAAGGATGATTTTTACCGCATAGCCGCACGCGCCGGCGTTTCAACACCCTCCCATCACCCTGTAAGCTCCGAAAATAATGAGTCCTACGCCATTCTGGGTATTAAAGAAGGCGCAACGGCCGATGATATTAAAGCGGCTTACCGTGATTTGATACGAAAACACCATCCTGATAAACTCGTTGCGCAAGGACTTCCCGCCGAATTTATCGCTATAGCCAATGAGAAAATGAAACGTATTAATGTTGCATACGACACTCTTTGTAGGGCCAAAGGCATCAAATAATGTCCGATCCCCGTTCTCCAAATTATAACGAGCGTGATCCCTCTGTTCCTCTTCAGTATATTGTTCTGCACTATACCGGCATGCAAACCGCTCATGAGGCTTTATCGCGGTTATGCGATCCCTTATCTAAAGTAAGCGCCCACTATTTTATTTATGAAGATGGAAATATTTTACAACTTGTCGATGACCATAAGCGCGCATGGCATGCCGGAAAAAGCTTTTGGCATGGCATGACAGATCTCAACAGCGCTTCTCTTGGCATTGAACTCGTCAATCCAGGTCATCATTTTGGTTATCGTGCGTATCCTGCACCCCAGATCAATGCTCTTAAGAAAAAGTTGCACCAGCTTATTTCTCAGCATCATCTTGATCCCATCACGTCTCTCTTAAGTCATTCGGAAATTGCCCCCGACCGTAAAGAAGATCCTGGCGAATTATTTCCGTGGCACGAATTGGCTCAAGAAGGATTGGGTCCCTGGCCCCACCCCGAGGCGGATGATTATCGTCCCGCCTCCGATAGCGACATTCAAGATATGCTTCGTACCCTCGGCTACACTTGTCCCAACACCCATGCGTATGACCGCTCAACACGGGCTCTTTTACTGGCTTTTCAGCGGCGCTATGAACCCGATAATATTACAGGAACCCCCGAACGAGAAACCATAGCGCGATTACGCGCCTTAATACGTGTGTTCAAAACAGAACAGTCGCTTCTCTAAAAATGCTGATGTACTTGTTCGGCTCTTTTCTGATAAAGAGTGGCGTTCACATCGTCGCCGTGTTGCTTATAAAATTGAGCAAGGGCTATTAAAGCTGGGTAATAATCAGGCTCAATAATAAGCGCACGCTGCAAATGTTTTAACGCGTCGACGCTCGCATGGGCAGGCAAAGAAGACATGAGCTGCGCGATCGCAAGATTGGTTTCTGCTGACGCCAATGTATCGTCAGAATTTTTGATGGCGATCTCACTTTGAAGAATGCCATTTTTATAATCGCCCTTCTGTATATAAAAGTTCCCTAAATTAGCGTGAGCTTTGGCTGCTTTCTCACCTTGATCAAAAATATTGTTATAAAACGTAAGCGGGTCACGCCACACCCTATTTTGTTGGTAAGTCAGAATTCCTTCAAAAAATATCAACAGCAAAAATGCAACAAGGCCACTGTTGCGTACAAGCCTGCTATATACTACCGAAGACTTTTCGACACAAAGAGCGAGCGCCTGGAGTGTTCCAAGAAAGAGACCGATTGAAGGCAAATAGAACCAATGTTCATAAAAGGAAGTATCCGCGGGCACATAGGGAAGATAGGCACTCAACAACCAGAAAAGACCCCAGCTGATGGGTAAACTGCACGTTGTCTGGCGACGCATAATGAGAACAAGAGCTGTCACGGCTAATGCGCCCCCCATGAAAACATCCCAATGCCATATGTTCTCGTAAGCAGGGAGGGCATGTTCAAAATGGAGATGTGAGGGCCAAATAATGAGTTTGAGAAACTTCACAAGAACCGTCAACGACCCATAATTTATAAGGTTATATTTTTCAGATGCTCTTTCATGTACAGAAGTCCCAAAAATATGATCGAGAAAGATCAGATGCAGAGCAACATACAAAAAAGCGAGAAGTAACATTGGCCAAAGACAAAAATAGGTTCTTGGGTCAAAGCGCTTATCTTGCGAAAGATAAAGACTACTCATGATAAGTAGCGGCAAGATAACGGCAGCTTCTTTACATAAAAGTCCTAATGCCATGAGGGGTACAGCGATCATTAAACGATGTGTCGTTACCCTTGGCAGAAGGACGATGACACACACAAGACAGAAAAAAGTATAAAAACCATCGGCCGTATCGCTGACGTAAGTGACGGTTTCGGTTTGCAAGGGGTGGAGGGCCCAAACCAACGCTGCCCCCAAAGCAACGCTGTGTTTAAAGTTTAGCTTTTGCCCCAACTGATAAACAAGGCATGCATTCAGAGCATGCACAACAACATTCAGAAGATGAAAGACAGAAGGTGAAACAGATAATTGAACAAGAAGTGCGTAGATGAGTGTTTGAATGGGCCGATAGTAATTTGTGGTGAGATTATCTCCAGCACCCCAGGTCGTTAAAAAAGACTGGGACCACAGATGTCGGCTATGAAGCATAGCATTGTTAACTATGGTAATTTGATCGTCAAAGAGAAATACATTCTCATAAACATTCGCATACGCCAGAAAGACAGCGCTTATCAAAAGAACAAAAGGCAGAAGGGAACGATAGTTGAGGATTATGCACACAAAAGAATTCATTTCTGTCCTAATTGGGTGGCGGCTCGTGATTGCAAGCTTATGCCTAAGACTTTTACAAAATATAAAGAATATTGAAACGAACCTTTGACCCTAAACCCGGCATCTAAGAGGTCAGCGCTCAACCTAGATCATCAAAGATGTTATAACCTCCCAACGCGTCAGCATGCAGGAGTAATATTATATAAAGGTATATTGATTTAAAGAGAGGGCTTTACTTGATGTATTAAGGGCAAGCGTGGGGTGCTGTTCATCGTCATTGCAAGAGACATTACCCCATAAAAAGGCTTGGTTATCGCATCTTTCAATTTTTACATGAGCAAGAATGGCTCGAGTCTCTTGCATAAAATTTGGATTTTGGCCTATTTCTCCCGGCATATCGACTTTTACGAATATTTGCTCTGTTTCCCTATAGAGCTTTTGCATTTTAAGCCCAGCCACTCTTTGTCTTTCAAACAAGTTCACGGCATACTGAGTAATAGGAGCTTCATGATCGGTATCACGCGAAAAGGCCGGTTCACTATTGGGTAAGGCAGGGCTTACCCCACATACCAAACGTGCCGCCATCCAAAAAATAAATCCTACATATACTGATTTCTTCACAAAATGTAGGGATGGGCATTTATACATGGGGCACAAGACCTCTTAGATCGGAGTGATTATGTGGCTTTTGCTGGTATATAAAAATCTCCTTAGCTAAAGCGATGGAACTTCTCTTGGATTAATAAGACAAAAACGCACACGAAGTTCCGCAATCGGCATTTCCATTCTTTGTGTTACGATTTTGTCGATATCTCCTGAAGTATAATGGAAGATAGAAGGTGGTTTTTTAAGTTGATGGAGAGAATTGAGTGTCAGAGTTATACCCCGTACATTACGTATTAAATATATTATAAATGTATTATATACATAATTGTATATAATACAAATAATATATGTATATAATTATAACATTTGGTTAGGCAAAATGCCCAAATAGCCGTGTTTGGGACACGGAACAATGCGAAAAGCTATGAACAATCCAAAGAAATGGTCTACTTTTGTCTCATCATGGCAACCTATGCCCACGCCACGCACGTAGAGCCTGAAGAGTGTTCGCAACATGCTGATCGGGATCCATGGCGGAATAGACATAAAGAATCGTGTGGTCTGGCGCAATGACATAAGATGTACGCGTCGAGAGTCCTAGAAGAGACGGCATCATAACAGCATCATAGGCTTTCATTATATCGCCGTTTGTATCAGCCCCCACAGCGAATTTACTGCGACATTCGCTAATCGAGAATTTATTCAGCGTTTCGAGAGAGTCATGCGAAATACCTAATATCATGGCACCTTGAGCTTTAAAGTCATCCACGGCTTCAGCAAAATTATGAGCTTCAAGAGTGCATCCATGCGTAAAAGCGGCTGGATAAAAATAGAGAACAACGGGCCCTTTTTTTAGAGCCTTTGCAAGCTCAAAAGAAAATACTTTTCCGCCCTGCGACGCATCAACCGTGAAATCAGGGGCTTTGTCTCCGACCGTGAGCGCTGCCAAAGCCAAAGAAGGACTGGCCCACCACAAGAGAACTGAGAGCAATAAAAAATATCGCGCGAAATACATATGTCCTCTCAACCAATAAATAAAGAAGGATCCGAACATACAACTATTTCTTTCTCGGCTGCCAGCATTCTAATAGCTTCTCTTGAGATTGAGGAGACATTCTATTCAGGCGCGTTCCTTAGCTTTGGATTGATGACAATCGTCAGAGGCTCTTTCCAAACGGCCTTCTTCTCCTTCCTAGAGGCAAATCTTTCTTCCATAAAAGTATGAATTAATTCAAAGCATTAAGGCTTTCTGGAAGAGATAAACGGCAACAAAATTCTTGAGCCTGTCCCTTTATTTAGCAAGGGGCTATATAAATGGTCATAAATCTTAAACATTGTATTCTAATAATACAAAAATTTTAAATCAGCATTTCACTTCATAGGAAGGAATACGCATCATGAAAGCTTCCATGGTTACAACGGCCCTCGATCTTCAAGGATATAAAATCATCCGCACAGTTGGCATTGTGAGAGGCATTGTTGTGCGGTCTCGTTCCATATTCGGTAGTTTTTTTGCCGGGCTACAATCCGTAGTTGGGGGTAATATAACTGTTTATACCAATCTTTGTGAACAGACCCGCACCGAAGCTTATAATCTGATGTGTCAACATGCCGAAAGAAATGGGGCTAATGCCATCACAGCGATGCGCTACGACGCAACTGAAATTGGCCAAGGTATAACCGAAGTCTTATGTTACGGCACCGCTGTTTTCGTCGAGGAGATTAAACCATGAAGTCACTAACTATTCTCTCCTTCTTCTTGTTTGTACTGGGCGTCCTTTTATTTCTTGTACAAATGTGGTTTAATCTTATGTCCGCTGATACTTTTATGAAAGTAAGCATTACAAACGCGGCCCTCTTTGTAATCACTTTCGCACTTAATTTTATGATCAAAGAGAACAAACAAACAAGCAAGATAAATGAAGGAAAAGATCTAGACTTGTAAGCGACAGAAACTATTTTTCTAAATCAACTTTCTTGTGCAGATACTGTACGTCCAGATTTTCGTTTACATTTAGTCACGCGCCAATTGAAAGAATTAACCTTAGCGAGATAACATGGTGAATAGGCCTCAATGGTGAGACGCCTCCCATAGACATAATTGAGCAAAATATGGTGCTCAAATTTGTACCGGAATGGTGGGCGATCGGAGGCTCGAACTCCGGACCCGGTGATTAAGAGTCACCTGCTCTACCAACTGAGCTAATCGCCCTTCATTTCGGAAGCGGCTTATCTAGATCATTATTGACGACAAGTCTAGTCCAGCTTCGCTCTTGACCTAAGTTGGGCCTTTTTCATGGTTAAAAGAATGGTCAGACCCTTATTTCTGCTGCCAGGTACGTATATTTCCTAAATCAATGTGAACGTGGTTATCTTTGGGATAATAAGCCACGCCTCCGCGTTGCATTGTCTTGGCAATTTCGCAAATAGCGCGTCCATCCACTTTCTCAATACGAAAATCGACCGCCCAACCATGCACATGGTTGCTTTCAAGGGCTACATTTTTATTGTGCTTTGCTAACATGGCATTGGTTTCAGCTGTGCGATAACCTGATAAAATTTGAAAGACAAGGGTAGGTGGAAGACCAAGACGTGTACGTATATCGACGAGATAGTCGATAAGTTCAGGATCAATGGTACCCACCACATTGGCATGGCGATCTCGGAACAGAATATTGATTTTATTTAAGGCTGCTTTGTCATAGTGGCTATGATGAAAATAAACGACATCCACTTTCTCCCCTGTCGGTGGATATAACAACACTAGGCGCCGTTCCATAAGCGGATCCGGTCGTGTTTTGCTGAGCCCATAAAAAGAAATCGACTTTTCTGATGGCGAACTTGTACATGCATTCATACTCAAAAGAACGATAAAACATAAGAGAAGCGTTCTTCTTATCACTCGACACCTGTACGACTAAGACTGTATGTACCTTGTTTATTAATAAGCCAATTGTCCCCTTTGTTGTCAGGATCAAGCTTCCGACGCAATTGATAAATATGCGTTTCAAGAGTGTGTGTTTCTATACTCGGGTTGTAGCCCCAAATAGCCGCCAGCAATTCTTCACGTCCGATAGGTTGATCGCTCTGTCCAAGATATTCCAACAAAGCTGTTTCTTTTTCTGTAAGGCGAATGATGTCATTATTGGATATAACAACAATTTGGCGATTCTGCGTTTCAAGTTTATAAGGACCAAAGATTAATTGCGTACTACGTAACCGCGGTGCGATTTCTATATAGAAATGTAAACGCACCATAAAATGCCCAAGACGAAGCGGCTTTGCAAAACTTTCTGTAAACAAGTCACTCTCCAATGCGCTTACCTCCCCCAAGAGCAAAATTGTCGAGCGCATTTCGACCTTTCTTGCTTCCCGCAAATATTTGAGAGTCTTTTTATCAAGAGTCTGTTCATCGATGATCAAAACTGAATCGGACTGAGTAGGAGCCATATTAATATCGGCAATTTCGATGACATCCATGTCATCGGACTGCTTAATCTGCTCGATTAAAGCGTCGCGTAAAGCCTTGTTGGGCACATAGACATAAAAAGAAGGCATAAAAGAAAAGCTCCTATCCACGGCAAATATTACCGGTTTTGGTCCGGGGTTTCCAGGCCTAAGTTATTGACATGAAACATATTATTTTTGGCACGCCGTTTGCTCTTATAATCCTGTAACAAAGAACGAGATCCCTATGTACGAAGTTAATTCGGTTCTTACCAACAAATTTGATGCAGCGAATTATATCCCTGCCTCAACGAATATTGCCCAGGAGCCCGACAGCAATACCACCTCCATCAACACGAATAGCGACTCGCGGCGTTATACGCAATTTGATCGTACAGCAACGAATGCTGGGTCAACTACAATGAGTTTTAACGATTTTGTAGATATGGTTAACCCTCTGCAACATATCCCTGTCATCAGTTCCGTGTATCGCTCGATTACAGGTAACACGATTAACCCTGTATCACGAGTTGCCGGCGATATTATGTATAGCGCTCCTATGGGATTAGCTTCAGCGGCGATAAGCGGGATAAATGCTATTGCCAATAGCGCTCTAGAGGCAACAACAGGAACCGATGGTATGGGTCATGTTATGGCTTCACTTTTTGGAACGAATAATTCAACTCCCAACACCTCAATAGCCGAAGCCACACCCGCTGTTGTGACATTCCCCGCTTTAAACCCCACACCTGTTACAGCCGCTCCGCTGGATGTACTGGCAACTGTGGTTACACCCGTAAAATCAACGTCCGCCGCGACGGCACAACCAACATCACCCCCTGCCCCTGTAGTTGTGGCATCTGAAGAAGCCGCAGCGCCGGCTATTATGAGCAATCAAAAAGCCTTCCCTTTGGACCGCTCCCGCATCAACACGAAAATGCCCTCGATGACCTCAAACGACATTGAAAGCCAAAATCGTATCATCTCACTTAGCGAAGGCTCTCATTCGATGCGCCTTGGACATACCCTTTATACAAGTCCGCTGATGAATGGTCCTAAGCCTATGCCCGTTGGATCAACCACACCCCCACCACCGCCTCAAACTCCTGTTGCTACAGTTCCGCCCCCTTCACCAAGCCCTGTCAGCGCGAGTTCTGCCGATATTGAAACTGAAACCGTCGCTATTCCAGCATCGACCGTCATGGCGTCTTCTCCCAACACATCGCTTTTATCAACTCAGAAGGACAATGTTCCACCGGCGCTCTTTGATGATGTCATGATCTTAAAGCGTATCAATCAATATAAAGATTTTGCCACGGCCCCTTCTTTAAGTGGCCTAGCCCTGGACACAATGAATTAAATAATGGCGACGTCTCTCTCGCCAAAGAGCGCGCTCCCGACACGAATGTCTGTGGCGCCGGCCATGATAGCTTCAACAAAATCAGCACTCATCCCCATACTAAGATGTTCCATTTTTTGTTGATCCACTAATTTTTTCATAGCGTCAAAATAAGGTTTAGGATTTACGTTATGAGGCGGAATACACATTAATCCTTCCAAGATGAGCCCTAAATCCTCCCGACAATAGCCAAGAAAATCATCAAGTTTCTCAGGCACTACGCCAGCCTTTTGGGGTTCATAACCTATGTTGATTTCTACATAAAGTCGCGGTTTGCGCTGTGCTTTAAGCATCGCTTTGGCTAGAGCTTGAGCTAATTTAGGACGGTCTAAAGTTTGGATGACATCAAAGAGTGTAACAGCTTCATCAACTTTGTTTGTTTGTAACGGACCTATCAGATGGAGTTCGAGGTTCGAATATTCCGAACGAAGGGTAGTAAACTTAGTAACAGCCTCCTGAACTCTATTTTCCCCAAAATGTCTTTGGCCTGCGGTGATCGCTTCGCGAATATCAGAAACACTACGCGTTTTACTGACGGCAATTAATTGAACATCTTGATCCGAACGCCCCGCTTGTCGAAGGGCCTCCTGCATTGTCGCGCGAATATGGTGAATATTGTTAATAATTTTGGACATTTTTAAGAACTCTTTTTGACAAACAAAAAGGGCGACAGGTTACCCTGCCGCCCTTCTGTTTCTTAAACTGTCTTCAGATCAGAAGGTCAGCTTTTGAGCAACGAGCAATACATAACCGTTATTGTGGTCATTGTTATTAGCTACGCTTTGGTCAAAAAATACTGCGTCACCTGATGTTGTCAGACCTGGGAACCATGTGTAGGTAGCACCAAAGCCATAAGCGTTGAAGCTATTAACATAGTTTGTGTCTGTAAGAGCGCGTGCTTCATTACCTAACAGCAGATTGTCATATTCGCTGGCAGTAATGTAGTTCGCAGCAACGGCAACTTTGTCGAACTCATACTTGCCGCCAAAGCTCCAAACATCTTGCTCTCTGTTTTGACCATGAGTTGTACCATAATGGCCAAGATCCTCATAGGAACCACCGAGTGTGAAGCCAGGAAGGCTGTTGAGACCGACTTGTGTTCCTGCACCCCATGATGTGAAATCACGGAAACCATGACCTGCTGCTGGAGCATAGTAGTATTCAGATGGAGAAGTTGAACCAGTCGCCCCTGCATTCGCTGTGCTGATATTTGCACTTGCTGCAACAGTTACGGGGTGGAAATTGCCCCAATATTCGACAGCGCCATCAACCTTATTCTTATAGGGTGAGAGAGCTCCGCCTGTTGACAAAGGAAGTGTTGATGTTGTGCTGGAATTAAACTTGCTTACGCCTGAACCATAATTGTATTGGTTCGGTTCATACGACAAGCCAACTTGTACTTTGCTCATATCATTGCCAATTTTTGGCGTGTAATATGTAATCTTTGTACCATGTTCAGTGTTATCGATACCGCTAGCATAAACGCGAGCTAAGGAGAATGGGCTCACGAAATCCATGTAACGTCCATCAACTTGGCCTTCGCCAACTGTTGGAGCGTAAACTTGCAGATCAGATGCGCCGTGTTCGTCACCCAAGAGAGCCTTACCAAAGGCACCCGACAACCAAACATAAGCGGAATTCAGCTCAGCTGTGTTACCACCACCTTGCCACAAATTGCCGATTTCTGGACCGTTCCATAGGCTAACATTCGCACCATATTCGATCCCATTTGATGCTTTACCGATTGCATCAAAATTGAGCTTGTATTCTGTTTCAAAACCACCAACTGAGCGTTGTAAGGAAGGAATGGTTCCTTGTGATTCATTGTAAGCGCCCGCGACGAAATCCGTGTATCCGCCGACGTTCAATGAAATGGGCGAGGTCGAAGCTGCGTGTGCAGCGCCTGCCAAAGCAACGCCAACAATCGCTGTCGTAGCCAAAAGAATTTTACGCATGTTATCTCCCTTGTGGATTGGTAAATCGTGAGATTGTATTAAAAGTAAGCATTAAGGCCAGGCCTTAGGTTGAGCAATCTGGATCAACAGTCCTGCACAGACAAGAACCAAATAGCCCAAAATCGTATTCGTAATCATAGTGTTGCATTACCGCCACATGGCTTTCAGCCATAAAGGGTGCGGCTTAGTACCTTGCAATATCTTGATTTTTCATGCAAAACATTGGAATCAGGCGACGCCTACGAAGTTGATTAACGTTTCGCTCATGGGACAAAATCATGATGATCTCACGATACCTTATAATAACAGCGTTTTTTTCCCTGTTCCTTACAGGGTGTTCAAACCTTGGTCTTGAAACAGATCCCACTTATGGGGATAAGGATCATGACCAGCTCTATAAAAATGGCAGTCTCACAAGTGATAAGGGTGGTTTTGACATTTTTGGCGATGATACAGCGACAAAGAAAAGTACCGCAAGCAACGGTCTTGGCGTTAATGGATTTTTGTGGCGCGCAAGCCTCGACGTCATTGCCTTTATGCCATTGGTTTCCGCAGATCCTTTCGGTGGCGTAATAATTACCGACTGGTACTCGCCTCCAAGTAATCCTAATGAGCGTACCAAGCTTAATATCTATATTCGTGATCGCGATTTACGTGCGGACGGTATTAAAGTATCTATCTTTCGGCAGGTTAAAGGGGCGGATGGTACGTGGACCGATGCGGCTATAGCTCCCAGTACAGCCGGCGCTTTAGAAAACACGATTTTAACTCGCGCTCGACAGGTGCGGATCGCTCAAAAACAATTTAAATAAGAGCGCCGTTTAAGGATTTTATTATGCGCTATAATGTTCAAGAAAATGAAGCCAAATGGCAGAAAATTTGGCTAGAAAAGGGAAGTTTTCACGCTGTTGAAGACCCCTCAAAACCTAAATATTTTGTCATGTCCATGTTCCCCTACCCCTCGGGGCGTATTCATATGGGGCATGTGCGTAATTACACGTTGAGTGATGTTGTCGCCCGCTACAAAAGAGCCCAAGGATTTAATGTGTTGCATCCGATGGGATGGGATGCTTTTGGCCTTCCGGCCGAGAATGCCGCGCGTGACCGCCACATTCATCCTGCAAAATGGACATATGATAATATCAAAATTATGCGCGCCGAGCTTAAGCGCATTGGTTTATCCATTGATTGGGATCGAGAATTTGCGACTTGCGATGTAAGCTATTATAAACATCAGCAAAAATTATTTCTCGACTTTCTAAAATCTGGCCTTGTATACCGCAAAGAATCCTGGGTTAACTGGGATCCCGTCGATCATACTGTTCTCGCCAACGAGCAAGTCATTGATGGTAAAGGCTGGCGCTCTGGAGCTAGCGTTGAAAAACGCCAACTTTCACAATGGTTCTTTAAGATTACGGATTTTTCGGAAGAGCTTCTGACAGCTCTTGGCAAGCTCGATCGTTGGCCCGAAAAAGTACGCCTCATGCAAGAAAATTGGATTGGCAAATCGGATGGGGCCAAGATACGTTTCAAATTAAGCCAAAGCTCAGACAATATTGAAGTTTTTACAACACGTCCGGATACTCTTTTTGGGGCTTCTTTTATTGCCATATCCCCGCATCATCCTTTGGCCCTTGAACTGGCCAAAAAAGATGAGAAGCTCGCATCCTTCATCGCGGAATGTCTTCGTACAGGTACATCCGAAGTCGCCATCGAAACCGGCGAAAAACATGGTTATGCAACGGCGCTCTCTGTTGAACATCCTTTTGATCCATCCTGGAAACTTCCCGTCTATGTCGCAAACTTTGTTTTAATGGAATATGGGACAGGTGCTATTTTCGGTTGCCCTGCCCATGACCAGCGTGATCTTGATTTTGCGCGTAAATATAATTTGCCTGTTATCCCGGTCATTTTGCCCCCCCAAGAAGACTCTGCGACTTTTTCTATCGGCGAGGAGGCTTATACCGGTCCCGGCCAACTCTATCATTCACATTTTCTCAATGATCTCGAAAGTACGGAAGCCAAGGCCAAGGCAATCCACAAAATCGAAGAGCTACAAAGCGGGGAGGGGATTGTTCAATACCGCCTCCGTGATTGGGGTGTTAGTCGTCAACGTTACTGGGGTTGTCCTATCCCTATTATTCACTGTGACACTTGTGGCGTCGTGCCCGTGCCTATAAAAGATTTGCCCGTTCAATTGCCCGAAGATGTGACTTTTGATAAGCCCGGCAACCCTCTCGATCATCACCCAACTTGGAAAAAAGTTAACTGCCCAACATGTGGTAACCCAGCACGTCGTGAAACCGACACATGCGATACTTTTGTGGATAGCAGCTGGTATTTTGCACGCTATTGCTCGGCCAAGGATGCCGAGCAGCCCGTCGATAAGGCCGCCGCTGAGTATTGGTTACCTGTCGATCAATATGTGGGTGGCGTCGAACATGCCATTCTGCATCTTCTTTATTCACGCTTCTTTACGCGTGGTATGAAAAAAACGGGCTATCTCAAAATTGATGAGCCATTTCAAGGCCTCTTTACGCAAGGCATGATTTGTCATGAATCATATAAGGATGAGAATGGGAAATGGCTCTATCCGGAAGAGATTGAAAAGCATCCCGATGGCCGTGTTACGCATATAGAAACACATCGTCCCGTGACGGTTGGCCGTAATGAAACGATGAGTAAATCAAAAAAGAATGTCGTGGATCCTGGTAAAATCATAGACAGTTACGGAGCGGATACCGCGCGTCTCTTTATGCTATCGGATAGTCCCCCCGAACGCGATCTTGAATGGACAGATGCGGGCATCGATGGCTCCTGGCGCTACATAAACCGTGTCTGGCGTCTCGTCACCGAAACGCCGTTACCTCCTCTTGGTACAGCCATGCCTTCCCCTATCAGTGAGTCCGCCCATAAAATGCGCCAATTGATCCATCGCGCTATTGATGATGTATCCCAGGCTTTTGAACGCTTTCATTTTAATGGCGCTGTGGCCAAGGTACGCGAACTGACAAATGCGCTCGAAGACTTTGCAGCACAAACAAAAACGCGCGCAGGGCAGGGTGAGGATTGGGTTTTGCGCGAAGGACTTGAGACGGTCGCACAATTACTTGGTCCTATGTTGCCACATATATCGGAAGAACTATGGTCGCATTTAGGCAACACAACGTTGCTCAGCGAAGCACCTTGGCCAAAAGCAAGTGCTGATCTTTTGGTCGACACAACGGTCACAGTCGCTATTCAAGTCAATGGTAAACTACGCGCAACGATCACGCTTCCACGCGATGTTGCCGCCAGTGAGGCTGAAAAAGCGGCCCTTAGCCATGTCTCAATTGCCAATTTTCTTGCTGGAAAGACCCCGAAGAAAGTTATCGTTGTACCGAACAAAATCATAAATGTTGTTGCCTAACACATGAAAATTCATTCTTTTGCACGTCTTGTTCCGCTCCTCTGTTTACTAACAGCTTGTGGGTTTCATACAGTCTATGGCACCCGTAGTTCTGACGCAGGAACTCCTGTGGCTGTTGCTCTCAATGAGGTTGCCATTGATAATATTGCAGATCGTCAAGGACAAATCTTGCGGAATCTCCTTATTGATAAAATGTATGGTAAGGGTCGTCCCAGTCTTCCAAACTATACTTTGTCTATTAAGCTTCGCAGCACCGAAGAAGATTTGGGCATTCTTGCCAATGCTATAGCAACCCGTTCCCTTATGAACACGTATGGTGATTACGAACTTAAAGACCTGAAAGGTAAATCTCTCATGCATGGGACGGCGCACAGCACCACGAGTTATGATAAGCTCAACGATCAATATGGTACCTTGGCCGCTCGCGAAGATGCCCGACAACGCACAATCAATGAAGTCAGCGAACAAATTGTCAATCGATTGAGTCTTTATTTCTCAGAGCGTCCTTCCCTTTAATCGACGTTTATGGATTTCGTGTGAAATTATCGTCTGCACAAATTACTTCTTTTCTACAAAAACCCGATGCGCGTGTTTCGGTCATTCTTATTTATGGTCCGGATACAGGCCTTGTCCGCGAACGTGCTGAAGTTTTAGCAAAGAAAACAGTCGATGATCTTAATGATCCTTTTCGGGTTACTCTTCTAACAGGCGCCGTCATCGCCGAGTCACCCTCACGTCTTGCCGATGAAATGGCCGCACAAGCGTGGGGAGGCGGGCGACGTCTCGTTTGGGTTCAACACGCCTCCGAAAATATCAGTGCTGCGGTTACCAACATTCTTACCGATACGACCGATGCTTCTAATCTCCTCCTCATTGAGGCAGGTGAGCTTGATAAACGATCTAAACTTCGCAGTCAGTGTGAAAATCATCCGCAAGCGGTTGCTCTTGCTTGTTATGTTGAGGATGGCGCCGCCCGTCAACGTATCGTCAGTGATATTTTACAACAGAAAAATCTAACGGTCGCCCGCGATATTCTCCTTTTTCTGTGCGATGTTTTACCCCCCGATCGCCTTGCTATGCGTAGTGAATTAGAAAAACTCGCTCTTTACGCGTATGGCCAAAAATCCGTCAGTATGGAAGATGTTTTGGCAACAATCCATGATGCCGGCACAGCTGAACTTGATGATCTTGTTTTTGCTGTCGCTAGTGGTGAAAGCAAACGCGCGGCTCTTCTTTTGGATCGCCTCTTTGCGGAACAAACCTCAACAGTAGCTTTGTTGCGTTCTGCACAACGACATTTTCTGCGCCTCCAGTGGGCACGATCACAAATGGAAAAGGGGATGAGCGCGGCCGAGGCCATTAAAAATTTGCAACCACCTGTTTTCTGGAAATATACCGACGTTATGGCCAATCAATTACGACGTTGGCCAGGACCCAAAATTGAACGTGCTTTGGCGCGTCTCTTCGAAACAGAAGCCGCGGTTAAACGGACGGGTACACCCGACAATGCGCTTTGTTCTCAGCTTTTCTTAAATATGTCAGCCTAAAGCTGCCTTTTGTAATACCGTAATTTCCTCAATGCCTTTACGGGCTAATTTTAAAAGCTCTTGAAACTGAACTTCACTAAAAGGAGCATGCTCGGCTGTTCCTTGGATTTCAACAATACCTCCTTGGCCTGTTAAAACAAAGTTGGCATCAGCTTGAGCATTTGAATCTTCGTCATAATCGAGATCAAGAACAGCATGATCCCTGTAGAGCCCACAAGAAATGGCGGCAACAGAATCGATCAAAGGATAGGTTCCAATTTTACCAATCTTCATGAGATATTTGCACGCCATGGCAAGAGCGACATAACCTCCTGTCACCGAGGCCGTACGTGTTCCACCATCGGCCTGTAAAACATCGCAATCAATCTTAATCTGAATTTCCCCCAAAGCTTTACGATCAACGACGGCACGCAAAGCGCGTCCCACCAATCGTTGGATTTCCTGGGTTCGTCCGGATTGTTTACCCTTAGCCGCCTCACGGTCCATGCGTTGCGCCGTCGACCGCGGCAACATGCCATATTCGGCCGTTACCCAACCAAGGCCTGTGTTACGCAAAAAAGGAGGTACTTTATCATCAACCGTTGCCGTGCACAGCACATGGGTTTCGCCGCATTTTATAAGGCATGAGCCTTCTGCAAACTTCGCAAATCCGGGTTGTAAAGAAAGGGGACGCAATTGATCAAGAGCGCGATGGGACGGACGCATATATCACCAAGGAAAATTATAAAAGCCCTGCAGCCTTAGCATTCCCGTTGCCATGACAAAAGCTCTTATTTCAATTGAGGGAAGAGGAAAGATTATTTTTCCCAATCACTACTTCATCTTCTGTTTGAGTGAAGGGTTTTATTGACTTCCTCTTGTTCACGAGGTCTTAAGAAAAAATTGACCAAAGAAGTGGGCCATTATGAATGACGAATCGTGTTTCTTAGAATTTCAAAACCTCCCTGTGTGACGGCCAAAGGTTGAAACTTTATTAATCAAAAATTTCTAAAAAGTAATAAAATGACCAAGAAACTATAAATATCGTTCTTTTACAATCATCTGGCAATTTAGATAAAATTAATACTTTCGGTATTTAATAATAACTGTGTGACGAAGATGTTACAGAAATTTTAAAGGAGGCAACCATGGCGGGTCCAATCGCAGTCGCAGCAACGAGAGTAGCAGGGAATGTGGCCTCAAAAGCATTGAGCAGTTTTGCTTCTGAAGGTATCTCCGCAGCCCGCGGTTTTAACCAAGGGTCAACATCGTTTATAAAAAGTACCTTTGGGAGCGCAGCCCTTAAGGGTGCTTCGATGGGGGTTCAAGCCCTCAGTTCTCCTCGTTTATCAGCGGCACAACCTTAAAAGATAGCAATTTCAAAAGGCGCGCTTTAAGGCGCGCCTTTTTTTGTTACAGAATAAATTTCGACAAATCGACATTGGTCGCAAAATCATTCAGCTTATCTTGCACGTAAGCCGCGTCAATCGTTACGGCACTCTCCGGCTTCTCGTTGGCATCAAAGCTAATATCTTCCAATAATCTCTCAAGCAAGGTGTGTAAACGACGTGCGCCAATATTCTCGACGCTCCCGTTCACATCCGCCGCCAAACGCGCCAATTCATCAATCGCATCATCGGTAAAATCAAGTGTCACCTTCTCGGTACCCAAAAGCGCCTTATATTGTTTGATGAGGCTGGCTTCCGGTTCAACCAAGATACGTTTAAAATCCATGCGCGTCAGAGCTTTCAATTCCACGCGTATTGGTAACCGCCCTTGCAACTCTGGTAACAGATCAGAGGGCTTTGCGAGATGAAAGGCTCCCGACGCAATAAAAAGGATATGATCTGTGCGCACCGTTCCATGTTTTGTTGAAACAGTTGTACCTTCAATCAGAGGAAGCAAATCGCGTTGAACACCTTCCCGGCTTACATCGCCGCCGCCGCGCATTGACTCGCTACGTGACGCAATTTTATCGATTTCATCGAGAAAAACGATACCATTCTGTTCCACAGCTTCAAGTGCTTCGGCCGTCATTTTATCATTATCGAGCAACTTATCCGACTCCTCATCGCGCAGCACTTGACGCGCTTCACTGACTTTAAGTTTACGCGTTTTGGTGCGCGCACCCCCCATGGCTTTACCCAGCATATCGCCGATATTAAGCATCCCCATCTGCGCTCCCGGCATTCCCGGAACATCAAACATCGACATTGCATTCCCGCTATTATCGACAACTTGAATTTCGATATCCCGCTCTTCAAGTTCGCCCTCTTTAAGCATGTGACGGAACTTAAGACGTGTCTCAGGAGTCGCATTTTCACCCACAAGAGCATCAATAATGCGTTCTTCAGATGCAATAGCGGCACGCTCCTGCACATCTTTGCGCATTCTCTCACGCGTCATTTTTAATGAAACTTCAACAAGATCACGAATGATTTGCTCAACGTCACGGCCTACATAGCCGACTTCGGTAAATTTCGTCGCCTCCACCTTGTAAAAAGGGGCTTGCGCTAATTTAGCGAGGCGACGCGCTATTTCTGTTTTACCGACGCCGGTTGGTCCGATCATAAGAATATTCTTAGGAAGAACTTCTTCACGTAACGTTTCGGGTAATTGCTGACGACGCCAACGATTACGTAGCGCAATCGCAACGGCGCGCTTGGCATCCGCTTGTCCTACAATATAGCGATCGAGTTCGGCAACGATTTCACGGGGAGAGAGCTGGGTCATACGAGGTCTATCGATTCAAGGGTCACATGGTTATTCGTGTAAACGCAAATACCGGCGGCTATTGAGAGAGCCTTGCGTGCAACACTTTCCGCATCAATATGGGATTGATCAATGAGAGCACGTGCTGCTGCCAGGGCATAGGATCCACCGGATCCAATACCAATCAAGCCATCTTCCGGTTCAAGCACATCGCCGTTACCCGAGAGGATAAGGCTCGTTGATTTATCGGCAACCGCCATCATGGCTTCAAGACGCCGCAAATAACGATCGGTACGCCAATCTTTGGCCATCTCAACGCAAGCGCGCATAAGCTGTCCTGGATGTTTCTCAAGCTTCGCCTCAAGGCGTTCAAAGAGCGCAAAAGCATCGGCCGTGGCTCCCGCGAACCCCCCGATCACGTCGGTACCAGCGCTTGATTTGAGGCGACGAACCTTACGGGCATTACCTTTAACGATGGTAGAACCCATTGAAACTTGGCCATCGCCAGCTATGACAACCTTTGAACCCTTACGAACACATATTATGGTTGTGCCATGCCACGTAGGAAATTGCTGATTTTCGCTCATTTACACTCGATTTCTTTCATTTATTGAGGCTACGTGATTAGAAATAGGCATTCCTAAGCAATTGTGCAAGAAGGCGACAGCTAAATGTTGCCGAAAGCAAGCTTTTTGGCTAAGAGCTACCCTTAAAAGGCACAAAGGCTGATTGCAAAGCATGATACTTTACCCCTCTATTCATATCAAAGATGGTGTCGTGGCACGCTTAACCCGCGATAGCAGCTATTTAAGCCAAGCTGAAGTGCTGCATAAAAATGTGGGAGAAAGGGCCGCTCAATTCGAGGCTCAAAAGTTTTCATGGTTACATGTCGTTGATCTTAATGGCGCCTTTGAAGGGCGCTCAGTGAATGCACAAGCCGTCGATGATATTCTTAAACATGTCCAGATTCCCATTCAGTTATCTGGAGGCATTCGCGACATAGCGTCGATCAATCATTGGCTTGACAAAGGTATTGCTAAAATCGTTTTAACGACGGTTGCTTTACAAAATCCCGAGCTCCTACGCGAAGCTTGCCGTTTATTCCCAGGACGTATTGTTGTAAAGATTGACTCGCGCGCTGGATATGTTGCCGTGACGGGCTGGACAAAATCATCCACCATGAAAGCGCTCGATCTTGCACTGAGAGTTGAAGACGCCGGTGCCGCTGCTATTATCTATGCAGACATAAACACGGACAACGCTCTGAGTGAAATTAACACCGAGGCCATTATTGATCTTGCCTTCGCTCTTACAACACCGGTTATTGCATCGGGTGGCGTCCATTCTTTGCAAGATCTTGAAGAGCTCAAAGATAATGCAGGCGTCGCGGGCGTCATTCTTGGTCAGTCCCTCTACAGTGGAAAAATTAATGCTGCGGAAGCCCTCGCTCTTGCTCAACCCTTGGATTAACTTTAAACGCCGCGTTTCATTTTTTGGGAGGAGCAACTATGTCCTATGATATCAATAATGTATTTGCTAAAATCTTGCGCGGCGAAATTCCGTGCCAGAAAATCTACGAAGACGATTTTGCTTTCGCGTTTCCAGATATCCATCCACAGGCGCCCCTCCATATTCTTATCATCCCCAAAGGCCCCTACTGTAACTATCATGATTTTGTAACCCATGCTGCGGATGATGCGATTACAGGCTTTCAGAAGGCCATTGCTAACATTATTCATCTCACGAAGGCTGAGGAGGGCGGTTATCGCCTTATTTCAAATTCCGGCATCAATGCTCATCAGGAAGTGCCACACTATCATGTTCACTTACTCGGCGGACGCCATCTCGGACCCTTGCTCGTTAAATAATGCATCAAGATGAAACACGGCGTGTTCTTAAGCGGATCATAAGCAAGAAACAACTATTGGATAATATAATGACAAGTGGGAAGAAGATCGTAACCCACGAATAAGAACTGAGCGCTCCCAACGATAATACATATTTAAATATGTCCATAATATAAGTCCACACCGACTCTTCGCGCGGTTTAAAGTATGATTTGCGGAACGTTGGTAAAAAGCCGAGTTGATCTATAAATGTCACCAAAATAACGGAGGCAAGTGGATCTTTCGCAAAATACCAAATAGGTATTGCCCCCAAGGCCCCGGCAAATGTCAGCCAATCAAGAAAGGTGATTTTTTTCTCGCCATAACGAAGGGCTAAAAGAGCAACGATAAAACTAATAACGGAACTAAATCCTGCTGCCCAAGCTCCGGCTTCTCCATTCTTACTATCTTGGGCAACAAAGACGATGCCAGTTACTGTTCCCCATATAACCCATGAAAAAAGGTGAGGATGCGTTTTGCCACGCACAATGGATAGTATGTAAAGACCGTATCCGATACTTGCCGTTAGAATGGATAAATAACCAAGATAATCTTTTGTCATCATTTTTTATCTTTCGGAAAACGCAAGAAAACATAAAAGGCGCCGCTCCCTCCATGGTTGGGAGCCGCTTCTCGCACATTGAGAAGAAATGGAAGCCACATATCTTTTTCAAGCCACGTTTTAAGATGCGTACGCAAAACGCCCTGACCTTGATGGCCTTTTCCAGTAATAATAAGAAGTTTGTGGTGACGCAGTTTTATATGAGTCTTCATGAAGTTCTCGAGCGCCTGATAGGCCTCTTTTTGTGTCATGCCATGCATATCAAGCTTTGCCTCAAGGCCAATCGATCCATCACGTAGCTGTCGTTCCGTACGTCGATCAAAATGATGCGATAAATAATTATGCGCGGGTTTATTAGTAGAAAAAAGCAGAAAGGAGACCTTATCAGAATGACTTTTCATATCACCTAGGGCTTTAACTTCACTTTTAAGGATTGTTGTTTGGGCTTTTGTTAAGGCGGTGGTTCTTTGTCTCCGCCCTTTGGGTTTCACCTTTTTAAGATAAGCTTGCCATATTTCTTGATCTTCAGAATGAGGCATCCGTTACTCCCGAGCGAGGAAGCAAAACAAAATAGCGCCCAGGACTTTGCATCGATCCCGCTTCAATCTCAGCTGCAGGACCATAGCCCCAAAAGACGTCGCCACGCACAATGCCCTTAATAGCCCCACCTTTGTCTTGGGCAATGACAAGTTTCTGAAGTTTGTTGCCTTTTCCATCCGCTGTATCCAACCAAACAGGGGTGCCAAGCTCAATATAGGCCGTATCAACCGCCAAGCTCCGTTCAGGCGTAAGGACCACCCCTTCAGCTCCAAGGGGCCCTTCATTATGACCATTATTCGTTAAGATTCGGAAGAAGACATAGGAAGTATTAAGATTCATAATATCAGACGCACGCTCAGGATGCTGCTGCATCCAAGAGCGAATCGCTTGCATGGTAACAGGCTTCCCTATGTCATTGTGATCAGCCAAGATTTTACCTATCGCCACGTAGGGACGACTATTTGATGCATCATAGCCAACTTTTACCCAGCGCTTATCCGTCATCCGGACACGTCCAGAACCTTGAATGGCTAGAAAGAAAGCATCAATCGGATTGTCAACCCAAAGGAGGGGTTGGGCTCGTCCCACTAAAGATCCTTTCGCAATAAGTGAGCGATCATCATAAGGGGTAAGTTTGAGGCCTTTGGGCCCATTCACCACTTTTCCCGTAATCAGTTGGCCATGAAGATCTGATTTAAATTGCCCCAAATCAACGGTTACCAAATCATGCGGACGGGCATAGAGCGGCGTTTGATAAGGTCCTTCCTGATGAAAAGATCCGTGCAATTCAGCTTCATAATACCCGGTAAATAATCCTTGATCGCTTTCCCCGCTTCGCACGGCATAGGGTTGAAACCAGTGCTCAAAGAAATGACGTGCTTGTTCATTTGTCGAAAGTGGTGTGGATCTTAACGACCGACAGAGAGGAGACCATATCGCCTTCTTGTCTAAGGCGTCGCACGATTTTAGGAGGGCAGGAACAGCTTCAAGAACAGGATCGTTATTCCATCCAGGAAGGTCCCCAAAGCCCACAGCTGTCTGTAGAAAGGATGGGTTCGAGGTTGGCGATTGCCCAACGCATGCTGCTAATAACAATAGAAAACATAGACTTAGATGATATCGACCTATATTAGCCATGTGTTTCAATCAAAATCCAGTTCGGATCCGCCGCTTTGACATCGCGCACAAAGGTCCAAAGATCTGTTACTTCTTCTGTTTTACCAATTGTCCCTCCTAAAACATGGCTGCTGGCATCTCGCAAAATGTTTTCTTGAAGTGAGACAAAACGTACGGTGAGAAAAGCTTTAGATTCTTCAATCTTTACAGCAGTAATTTCAGCTTCCGTGATTGAGATAATTTTACTCTCCATTGTCTGTCCTGTCTTCTGACGTTCTAAAACAGCGGCACGAAAATGGGCTAAAACCTTCTCCCCCAGAAGACGTTCAATGGACTCTATATGATTGGCCGCAAAATTCTCGATAATCATTGAGAAAGCGCTACGAGCGCCTTGTAAAAATTTCTTCTCATCAAAAGTTGGGTCCATAGTTTGGATTTTTTCAAGCCCCCCTGCAAGCGAATTGGGGGGTAATACGAAGGGCTCAACAAGTCGAGGTATAGGCTGCCCTGTATCATCCGTCGGGTTAAAGGGAGCATCGGCGGTCTCCTTCTGAGGAGAAGGTGGAGCGACAAAGGGGTTTGGTCGTGTTACATCATCACTGTCACGGCGGCCCAAGACTGACCACAAGCGTATCAAGAGGATGGCGGCAACGATGGCGTAAATAATTGTGTCTATATCCATGGGCTGATTATAAAGCGTCTAGGCATGATGATGCAATCTCGTCTATGATAGCACATATTCGCCAAAAGTAAGGAGACACAATGGTAACCACATCCGATCGCGCCGCCCCTGACTCCTCGCCTCTATCGGAAGCGCTTTCCGTCGGCATTAGTTCTCAATATATTAAAGATTTCTCCTTTGAGAGCCCCAATACCCCCCATATCTTCTCACCAAAGACAAGCGCGCCTGATTTACAAATGGGTGTAAACGTTCTGACACGAAACCTCGCGGAAAATGTTTACGAGGTTATTCTCGCGATTAAGATGGAAACCAAGATTGAAGATAAAGTCGCATTTATTGCCGAGCTTGCTTATGCTGGCGTTTTTCATCTCCCGGCACTCGTTGAGCCTCAATTAAAAATGTTTCTTTTTATTGAATGCCCACGCATGCTTTTTCCTTTTGCGCGTTCTATTCTTATGAATGCCATACGGGAAAGTAGCTTCCCTCAGGTTATGATCAACCCCATCGACTTTGCTCAACTTTACATCACCAATCATGGTCATGAGCCTAGTCTAAAAGCCGTTAGCTAAAGAGGTATTTTGATGCGCAATATCATCGCTTTCTTTTTCGTCCTTTTATCACTCAGTTTTCTAGGAAAAGCCTATGCAGAGTCTGTTCCTACTTATGCTTTAGATAAAGATTACGAGAATTGCATGGGGAGTGAATCCGAGCAATCAAACCCTGAGCGCGCGCGTTTTTGTGATTGCGCTCGCAATAAAATGAAAGAATGGGATCTCGATACTTATGGGGCCGCAGCCAGTGAAGCGGCTAAAGATCCCAAAAACACAGCAGCTGTTTCTCAGCAAATAGGCGATATTGCTAAGGCGTGTCTTGCTCAAGTCTTTAAATAGTTATTGATCCCCTGCGTTATCCGAACGGTAATAAAGGTCGCCTATCTTTATATTATCGCGACCTGTCTCGCGGCGATGTTTATTGGTATCGCGCAAAGAATAGATACAGCCACAATATTCTTGCTGATAGAATTCCTCACGTTTTGAAATTTCAATCATGCGGTTCGCACCCCCTGCTTTGCGCCAATTGTAATCCCAATACCTCATACCTTCATAGCGTGCTGCTGCACGACGACCGCAATCATTGATTTGTTCCATATTTTTCCAACGTGAGATGCCAAGACACGACGTGAAAATATTAAATCCGTTTTCATGGCCAAAAAGAGCTGTTCTCTCAAAACGCATATCAAAACATTGCGTACATCGCACGCCGCGTTCCGGTTCCCACTCTAGACCACGCACTCTCTCAAACCAACGATCGCTATCATAATCGGCATCGATAAAAGGAATTCGCATTTTTTCAGCGAAGCGAATATTTTCTATTTTACGAAGGTCATATTCCTCACGTGGATGAATATTCGGGTTGTAGAAATAAACCGTAATATCCAATCCACTTGCTTGCATAGCCTCCATGACTTCACCCGAACAGGGCGCACAACAAGAGTGCAACAGAACCTTGTCCGTATGATCAGGAAGAGGAAGTTTGACTCGCTCCGTCATCACGCACCAAGCTTACTTAGTCGCCGCTGTTCGTGGCCCCGGATGAACCACGACGCGTCACTGTCACTGTCTTGGTGCTTCCACCTTCATTACCACCCTGACTTGACATGCTGTCGAAGAAATCACTGTTCGTTTTGCTGTATTTAAGCTTATCAAGCAGAAACTCCATTGCATCCGTAACGCCCATAGGCATAAGAACACGGCGCAAGACCCACATCTTTGACATTGTCGCCTTATCAACCAACAATTCTTCCTTACGCGTTCCTGATTTTGTAATATCAATGGCTGGGAAAGTTCGACGATCTGAAAGTTTGCGTTCGAGAATGATTTCTGAATTACCCGTACCCTTGAATTCTTCAAAAATCACTTCGTCCATACGGCTTCCCGTGTCAATAAGCGCTGTTGCGATAATTGTTAAAGAACCACCCTCTTCTATATTACGTGCCGCACCAAAGAAACGCTTTGGACGTTGAAGAGCATTCGCATCGACACCACCTGTCAAAACCTTGCCAGATGAAGGCACAACTGTGTTATAGGCGCGCGCAAGACGTGTAATGCTATCTAACAGAATGACAACATCGCGCTTATGTTCAACAAGACGCTTCGCCTTTTCTATGACCATCTCGGCTACTTGCACATGACGTGTTGCAGGTTCGTCAAAGGTTGAGCTTATGACCTCTCCTTTAACAGATCGCGCCATATCCGTTACTTCTTCTGGACGTTCATCAATGAGAAGAACAATAAGATAAACTTCCGGATGATTGGTTGTAATGGCATGAGCAACATTTTGCATCATAACCGTTTTACCGGTACGAGGCGGAGCCACAATAAGCCCACGCTGTCCTTTGCCCAAAGGGCAAATCAAATCAATGATGCGCGTCGTGTATTCTTTCTTCGTAGGATCAGGCAATTCCAGTTTAAGATGCTGATTAGGATATAGAGGTGTCAGATTATCAAACCCGATACGATGACGAGCTTTCTCAGGATCTTCAAAATTAATACTATTGACTTTAAGCAAGGCAAAATATCGTTCACCTTCTTTGGGCGAGCGAATTTCCCCTTCGACAGTATCACCCGTACGAAGATTAAATTTTCTTACTTGGCTTGGCGAAACATAAATATCATCGGGACCAGGAAGGTAATTTGATTCAGGTGAGCGTAAGAAACCAAACCCATCTGGAAGGACTTCAAGAACGCCCTCGCCATAAATAGCTTTATCTTGTTGTTCGCCAAGTTTCTTCAGGATCGCAAACATCATATCCTGTTTGCGCATTGCGCCTGCACCTTCGAGTTGCAGTTCTTCAGCGAAAGCCAGAAGTTCAGCTGGCGTTTTACTCTTTAATTCACGTAAATTCATGGAGACCTTCGTGGTATAAATTAAGGGTAGCGCAAGATTGACTGCTTATTGGCAGAAATACTTATTTGCGCTTTTGGTGGGATCCGATACGATAATGAAATATATAAACTTCGTGCAGAATATCGCATCAGTGTTAAGAAACATCTAATCGATTTTTAATTCTAAGTCAAACCAAGCTTATAAATTTAAGTTCTTTTTTTGCCTTAAGGATACCAAGGCCTCGGTCATAAGGGTCAAAGATAGCATATATTAACTATAAAACTCATTGAAATAGGCCATCCTTAAGGCGCTCTTAGAAAGATGGCTTAACAACGACCAATAGAACGATCGCGATCATAAAGAAAGTTGGGGTCTCATTTATAATCCGATAGAACCGGGCTGAATGTTTATTTTCGTCCCGTGCAAAGACCTTGCGATAACGCGCGAGACATCCGTGGAGAATAGTCATCATAAGAACAAAAAATAATTTCATTTTCATAAAATCTTGATGAAGCAATTCCGGGTTTAAATGCAAGAGCCAAAAACCAAAAACAAAGCTCGTGATCATCGCGGGATTAATAATATAACGCAACAAACGTCGTTCCATTATTTTTAATGTCTCTGATAATTCAGAACCGACCTTGGCATCCGCATGATAAACAAACAGGCGTGGTAAATACAGCATCCCCGCCATCCACGCGATGATAGAAATGATGTGAAGAGCTTTGACCCAATCATACACCATTGGATATTTCCTTTGATAAAAACGCATTATAACAACATCCAACCCTGTCCACAGGGCACACGCGTTTGCCTTTTCGTGATTGACAAAGAGACGGTGTTTGCAGAACTTCTTGCACTTGCATGGCAAGTCCTTTGATAAAAGTTGGATTGGTGCTGACTGTTGGCACGTAGATATAATGCGGAACACCCTGTTTTTGAGCAAGCTCTCGGTATTCAATATCAATTTCTACAAGCGTTTCAGAATGTTCCGAAACAAAAGCAATCGGTACAACAATAAGTGGCACTTTATCCAAACCCGCGCGACGAATTTCTGAATCGGTTGCCGGCCCAATCCAAGCAAGAGGCCCTACACGGCTTTGATAGCATAAAACCCAATCAAGATTTTCTATTTTCAAGGCAGATACAAGAGCTTGCGCTGTTTGTTCACACTGCCAAGGGTAGGGATCTCCAGCTTTGACAATCTTTTCAGGCAACCCATGGGCTGAGAAAAGAACGCGCGGCTTACCATAGGCATTTGCTTCGTCATAAGCTTTCTGCGTTTGGTTTGCCAAAGGTTCAATAAAACAAGGGTGTTGGGGATAACAACAAAGAATCTTTGTCGGCCGCTCAAATTTTCGAAAAGCAGCTTGTTTTTGCCATTCCTTAAGGCTCGAAGCCGTTGTTGTCGTTGAAAACTGCGGATAGAGCGGTAATAAAATGACCTCTTCAGGATTAAATATTTCAACATCCTTGATCGCTTCTTCAACAAAAGGATGCCAATAGCGCATGGCGATAAAAGTTTTAACTTCAACGTCGTTACCTAATTGTAACGTGAGACTTTCTTGCAAAGCGTTTGCTTGAGCTTGCGTATTTTTAAGTATAGGGGAACCACCCCCCATTTTTTTATAAATCTCTTGAGCTTTCTCTTCCCTACGACTGGAAATAATCCATGCAATAATTTGTCGAAAAGGGGAAGGAACTCGAATAATCGCTTTATCATTAAAAAGATTATAGAGGAAGAGTTTTACCGCTGATAAATCGGGAGGACCTCCAAGATTAAATAAAACAACAGCTATTTTTCTCATGATTGGAACGCGTGTACAAACTTAACAAGGTCGGCAACATTTTCAGGTGGTGTTTGGGGAACAACACCATGGCCAAGATTAAAAATGTGATTGGGTCCTAGCGTGGTCATTATTTTCTCTGCGGCTATAAACATATCATGTCCACCTTTTACCAAAAGCTCGGGATCAAGATTGCCCTGAAGAGGTTTAAGGGTTTGTAATTCTACTTTCGCTCTTTGAACATCGACAGATGGATCAAGGCTCATCGCATCGACACCCGTTTGCGTTAGATAATCCTTGTAGTGACGCCCCGCTTCACGAGGGAAACCTATGATAGGGATGTGAGGATACTTCGTTTTCATGCGCCGAACAAGTTCGCGCGTTGGTTCAATAACCCAACGTTGAAAATCTTCCCCCACGAGCAATCCACTCCAACTATCAAAAATTTGTATAACTTCAACGCCTGCATCAATTTGCTGACCTAGGTAAATTTCGCTTGCGTCAATAAGCGTTTCTATAAGTTTTTGGAGTAGTTTCGACTGTTCTTTAACCCATGCTTTCGCTTTTGGGAAACCAGTTTTTCCACGACCTTCAATCATATAACATGCAACTGTCCAAGGAGCACCACAAAAACCGATAAAAGCAGTTTGAGGTGGAAGCTTTAATTTGATGCGCGAAATTGCGTCATAGACTGGTAAAACTTTTTCATTATCAAACTTTAATTTTGAAAGTTTTATTTCATCGCTTACCTGTTCAAGAACGGGCCCTTCTCCTTCTTGAAAAGAAAGATCTAATCCTAAGGCCATAGGAACCAACAAAATATCTGCAAATAAAATAGCAGCATCAAATTCAAATCTTTTTATGGGTTGCAAGGTTATTTCGCATGCCCATTCCGGGGTCAAACACAAGTTAAGGAAATTTTTAGCTTTTGATCTTAAATCTCTGTACTAGGGAAGATAACGTCCGGCCTGTCGCATAAGCCATATGGGCATATGGTCAGGTTTTTTCCCGGCAAGAACATTGAGAAATGGTTTTTCAGTTTTATACACCTTTATTTTTCCATTCTAATTATAAGATTCTAAGTGGTGATTAGTAGTAGGATACAGGGATTACGGGGATAAAATATATGGCTGATTTTTAATTTCTTTTACAGCTTTTATTCAGTTCTATACAAAAGATTTCTTTGGGGATGAATAGGTTATTAAAATTGAAATCACCTGTATTTATGAAATTTCGAAAAGGTTGTGAATAATGGGGGAATTTTTAAAATAAACTTATACCCTTAATCCCCAACCAATGAATTATAATTATCCACAACAACTCAAAAAATGTATGAATTTTTATAGATAGGAATAAAAAAGGACCTTTGTGGAAAAGGGAGCAGTTATCCCCGTTATTCAATGACCCTGTGCATAATTTATCATTAATTACCAGTTGTTATAAAACATTAGGCCTGCCATTCTTTAGACAGCGCAACCAGTCAATGATTAAGTCATGTCGGATTCAGTTTCTCACATTCATCTTGTTTCAGATGCAACCGGCGAAACAATTAATAATATTGCCCGGGCATGCGTTATTCAATTTGATAATGTTAAAGTTCGTGAACATCATTGGAATTTGACACGTACAAAACGTCAACTTGATATGGTTATTGAAGGTATAAAACAATCGCGTGGGCTTGTTCTTTATACTTTTGTTGATCCAGAACTTCGGCAAATTTTGCAAGAATTCTGTGAAACAGAAAAAATAATGAACCTTTCTGTTCTTGACCCCATCTTAAAATCACTTGCCACTTTTTTTGGCACCGCCTATTCATCGGCGCCTGGACGCCAACATGCTCTGAATTCTGACTATTTCTCGCGCATTGATGCAATGGATTATGCCTTGTCTCAAGATGATGGTCATGGCACGGATCATTTGAGTAAAGCGGATGTTATTATACTCGGTGTTTCGCGAACATCGAAGACCCCTACCTGCATTTATCTAGCAAATCGTGGAATAAAGGCCGCCAATATCCCGCTTATTCCTGAACAGCCCATGCCTTTGGATATCATCAAACTAACAAAGCCTCTTATTGTAGGTTTAACAAAAGATCCCGATAGTCTCGTTGAAATTCGTCGTAATCGATTGCTTCTCCTTCAATCCAATCGTCAAACCGCCTATGTTGATCCAGAAAAGGTTCGTGCTGAAGTACTCGAAGCACGTAGGTTCTTTACACGCATAGGATGTCCAGTTATTGATGTAACGCGTCGCTCTATTGAAGAGACGGCTGCTGAGATTTTGATGTTGTTAGATCGTCGTCATTCAACCAGTGAATTACCATGACGCTACGACGCGCCGGCATAATGGGATGGCCCGTAAGTCATTCATTATCCCCAAAATTGCATGATTTTGGCTCAAGCAATATGGTATCGAGGGAAGTTATGAGTTCTTACCAGTAGAACCCGAGAATTTACAAACGGCTTTGGTTAAACTTGTCGATCAAGGTTTTGTGGGTGTTAATTTGACAGTTCCTCATAAGGAACGAGCTCTTCCTTTTATGGCCAAGCTTGACCCCTTAGCTCAACGTGTGCGCGCTGTTAATACGGTCACGCTTCACGAAGACGGGCTTTTGTATGGATTGAACACCGACGTATTTGGTTTTTGTCAAAATATATTAGAAGGGGGATATAAACCTGATCGTAACCCGGTCGCTCTCTTGGGGGCGGGTGGGGCGGCACGGAGTGCTATTGTTGCTCTGATTGATTTAGGTGTCGATAAAATACATCTGACAAACCGCACACTAACGAAGGCACAAAGTCTTGCTGAAGAATTTAGCGGCAAAGTTAAAATTTTTGCTTGGGATGATCGCGATTTTTTAAAACATATATCTTTATTAGTGAATGCCACAAGCCTA